>CESN01043438.1_pt1 | contig 15470 bp, 18 predicted proteins | sample 531181 | NCBI WGS metagenome assembly CESN01 (sample SAMEA2621990, study PRJEB7988) | marine metagenome | isolation source: saline water (ENVO:00002010), including
ATGAAGATGGTTGCAGCAGCGAAGTTAAGAAAAGCACAAGAAAACGCTGAAAAAGGTAGAGCTTATTCTGACAAAATGAAACAAATTGTAAATAATCTTAAAAAAAATATTACAGAAAATACCTCAGCACCTAAGTTGTTAGTTGGCACAGGTAAAGGTGATACAATTTTGTGTATTGTGATGACTGCTGACAGAGGACTTTGTGGAGGTTTTAATACAAACATTGTAAAAAAATCAAAGGAATATTTTGACGAAATAATAAATTCTAATAAAAAATTAAAAATTATTACTGTCGGATCTAAAGGAAATGATCAGCTTAAAAGAATTTATAAAGATTATATAATTAAGAAAATATCCTATAAAAACATAAAAAATATTTCTATAAATGAAGCATCTGAATTGACCAGTCAAGTTATTGATATGTATTATAAAGATGAGTTTGATGTTTGTACAATTTTTTATAATAAGTTTAAGTCTGTAATTTCTCAAGAACCACAAGCTCAACAAATAATTCCTGTTGAGGGTTTAGAGCAAAATAATGATGATGAACAAATTAAAGAACAATATGAGTTTGAGCCAGATGAAACAGAAATATTGGAATATTTATTGCCTCAGAATATTACTACTCAAATTTATAAAGCATTTTTAGAAAATGCAGCAAGTGAACAAGGGTCTAGAATGTCAGCAATGGATAATGCAACCAGAAATGCTGGTGATTTGATCGATAAATTAACAATAAATTATAATAGAAGTAGACAAGCCGTTATAACAAAAGAGTTAATTGAAATCATCTCTGGCGCGGAGTCATTATAACAAAGGAAGGAAATAAAAATGCAAAATAAATTTGGAACAATTACTCAAGTTATAGGTGCGGTAGTCGACGTGAAATTTGATGGTCATTTACCTGAAATTAATTCTGCACTAGAATGTGATAATAATGGAAGTAAATTGGTCTTGGAAGTAGCTCAACATCTTGGAGAGGGAACTGTGAGAACAATTTCAATGGATACAACTGAAGGGTTGAAGAGAGGTGATAAAGTTACAGACACTGGTGATGCTATTAAAGTTCCTGTTGGGCCAGAAACATTAGGGAGAATAATAAATGTTATTGGTGAAAGTATCGATCAAAAAGGAGATGTAATTACAAAAGATAGATGGCCGATACACAGACAGGCACCAGAGTTTGTTGAACAATCAACAGAGACTGAAGTATTAGTTACTGGTATAAAAGTCGTTGATCTTTTGGCACCTTATGCAAAGGGTGGAAAGATTGGTTTATTCGGTGGTGCTGGGGTTGGAAAAACAGTATTAATTATGGAGTTAATTAATAATGTTGCAAAAGCTCACGGAGGATATTCTGTCTTCGCAGGCGTTGGAGAAAGAACGAGAGAAGGCAACGATCTTTATCATGAAATGATTGAGTCTGGTGTAATAAAGACTAATGGAGAAGGGTCTAAAGCAGCTTTAGTTTATGGACAAATGAATGAACCACCAGGAGCAAGAGCGAGAGTAGCATTGACAGGACTAACCGTAGCTGAATACTTTAGAGATAAAGAAGGTCAAGATGTATTATTTTTTGTAGATAACATTTTTAGATTTACACAAGCTGGATCAGAAGTTTCTGCTTTATTAGGAAGAATTCCTTCAGCAGTTGGATATCAACCAACGTTAGCAACTGATATGGGTAATTTACAAGAGAGGATCACAACAACGACCAAAGGATCAATTACATCTGTTCAAGCAATTTATGTACCAGCTGATGATTTAACAGATCCAGCTCCAGCTACGTCATTTTCGCATTTAGATGCAACAACAGTTCTTTCAAGGCAGATTGCCGAATTAGGAATTTACCCGGCAGTTGATCCTTTAGACTCTACTTCAAGAATTCTAGACCCAAGAATTGTAGGAGAAGAGCATTATAGAGTTGCTAGAGAAGTTCAAAGAATATTACAAACATATAAATCATTACAAGATATTATTGCAATTTTAGGGATGGACGAATTATCTGAAGAGGATAAACTTGTAGTCTCTAGGGCTAGAAAAATACAGAGATTTTTATCACAACCTTTTTTTGTGGCTGAAGTGTTTACAGGATCAGCTGGTAAATTAGTAAAATTAGAAGCGACCATTAAAGGTTTTGATGCAATTTGCAAAGGTGAATATGATCACTTACCAGAAGCAGCTTTTTACATGGTAGGTACTATTGAAGAGGCCATCGAAAAAGCAGAAAAAATGGCTAAAGATGCAGCGTAAAAATGCAAGTTGATATAATAACGCCAGAAAAAATTTTTTTCACTAAAAAAAACATTCCAATGGTAACAATTCCTGCAATAGAAGGTCAAATGGGTGTATTAGATGACCATTTACCGATCATTACTTTTTTAAAACCTGGGATGATAAATATTGGAGAAAAAGAGAATCAATATTTTTTCACTACAGGTGGTGTTGTTGATTTTAAAAGTAATTTTTTAAGTATATTATGTCAGGAGATTTACAACCTTGAAGATTTGTCAGATAAGAAAATTAAAGAGTTGTCAGATAGAGCTAAAAAAAAAACTGAAAAAATAAATTCAAGTGATAAAGATATTTTTTTGTCCTTTACTCTATTAGATGAGTTAAAAGCACTACAAGTCAAATAGATCCAGAAAACTCTTTAATAATCGACACATATAAATCTTTTTTAAATGAAACAATCAAATCTGGAAGTATTTTTATATCAACCCATTTCCATTCTTTAAATTCTGGATTTTTCTGATTAATATTTATTTCATTATTTGGACCTAAAAATTTCATTAGAAACCATTTTTGCTTTTGACCTTTGTATTTCCCTTTCCAAATCTTGCCTAGTAAATATTTTGGCAAATCATAAACATACTCATTATCTGATTTTTTTATGATTCTAATAGATTGGATTCCTGTTTCTTCAAAAAGCTCTCTCTTAGCAGCAATCTCAAAATTTTCATTCTCATCTACTCCACCTTGCGGCATTTGCCATGCCTTTTCATTATCTATTCTTTTTCCAACAAAAATTTTTTTTTGATCATTAAACACCATCATTCCAACACCTTTTCGATAAGGTAAATTTTTAAAATTCTTCATGACGCTTTTAGGAGTTTGATTGCATAATTTAATTGATTGTCTGTCTTTGTATTTATTTTAAAATCATCCTTATTTTTTTTCACATTAATATCAGGTTCAACACCTTTTTCATGTATAGACTCTCCAGATGGTAGGTAATATTTTGCTGTAGTTAGTCTTAACCCTCCTTTATTCCTGAGTGGTATAATTGATTGCACAGATCCTTTGCCAAAACTTTTTTCACCAATCAAAATTGCCCTCTTATGATCCTTTAATGCGCCAGATACAATTTCTGATGCAGAGGCTGAACCTTGATTAATTAAAATTATTAATGGTTTATTATTAATTTTATCTCCTTTCCGCGCATTAAATATTTTTATATCGCTTTTATTTCTACCTTTCGTAGATACAATTTCTCCTCCATCAAGAAAAGTTTCAGTAATTTTTATAGCCTGGGATAAAAGTCCTCCAGGATTATTTCTTAAATCTAAGATATATCCTTCTACATTATTTGATATCTTATCTAATTGCTTAAGCAGTTGATTATGACTCTGTTCATTAAAAGCACGTAATCTGATATAAGCTACATTATCCTTTAATTCAGCAGAAACTTCTCTAATTTTAATGATTGCTCTTGTTATCTTAAACTTTATTTCATTATCAATATTTGGTCTTCTAATTGTTATTTCGATACTTGTACCTACTTTGCCTCGCATTAATTTTACTGCATCCAAAAGGCTCATTCCTTTAACTTGTTTATTACTTATTTTAACAATAAAGTCTCCTGGTAAAATTCCGACTTTATCAGCTGGAGTTCCGTCGATTGGAGTAATAATTTTTACTAAACCATTCTCCATAGTTATTTCTATACCCAAACCACCAAACTCACCTTTTGTATCGTTGTTCATATTTTTAAAAGTCTCAGGACTCATGTAAGATGAGTATGGATCAAGGGATTGTAGCATACCATTAATAGCAGCATCAATTACTTCGCTTTGTTCGATATCGTCAACATAATCATTTTTTAGAGTATTAAGAACATCACTAAATAAATCTAATTTTTCATAAAGTTTATCACTTGGATTTGCAAAGCTAAAAAAAGTAAAATTAAAGATTAAAATAATTGTAAGAAATAATTTATATAATATTTTTTTCATTAAGCTTTATGATATGGATGATTTACCTTCATAGTAGCACATCTGTAAATTTGTTCACATAAAATTACGCGTGCCAGCGAATGCGAAAATGTCATATTACCAAGGGATAATTTTTCAAATTTGTGTGTATTTTGCATGTATCCCTTAGGTTTACCTATAAAAAAATTTATTAATTTGATACTTTCATTACTATAAACTGTTATTTTTTTGAAGAATTCTATTGAACTTATATTAACACCTTGCTCGTCCAAAATAAAATTTTTTGTTAATTCGTTTTTTTTGATTTTATAATTTCTATGATCTGAAATTTTCTTAATTTCTATTTTTGAAATACCGCTCTTTCTTATCATAATCGTTCTTTTAATATACATTTCACATAACTCATTTTCTAATCCTTTATTAAGTCGACCCTCACAAAGAATATCGATTTTCATTAGATAGTAATTTGTTGTTTCGGCAGTACATCTTCCCACATCTTTTCTAAATTGTAGCAAGATCTTTTTTCTGGATGAAATATATGAATTATTACATCTATTGCATCAATTAGCTTCCAATCATCACTTTCGTGACCTTCAATTCTACAATTATCTAAACCATAAGATTTTAATTCTTGTGCTGTAATTTCTGATATAGCCTGTATATGTCGTGAGGATGTTCCACTTGCTATGATCATATAGTCAGCAATTGAGCTTTTATTTTTAAGATCAATGATTACTATATTTTGAGCTTTGTTGTCATCGAGTATCTTATGAACCTTGTTTACAATATTTTTATTCAAAATTAATTTCTATTTTTCTTTTGATACATTTTTAATCATTGATGAAGATATATTTATACCTTTATCATTTATATAAATCCATTTTTTTGCAGGTATTATACTTAACATGTTGCAGTTTTTTAACAAAAATTTTGAGTATTTTTTGTAAAAAAAAGAATTTTTAAACTCTTTCTCATAACCAGGTCTGCTCACAATAACTAATGTGCTAGTATTAATTATAGTATTAAAATTCTTCCATTTATGAAAATTTTTTACATTATCACCTCCAATTAAAAAAAATAATCTTTTATTTTTATATTTTTTTTTAAAAAAACTAATTAACTGGAAAGAATATTTTTTATCAATTTTACTGACAAATATTTTTTTGATGTTTTGTGTTATCTTTATAGAAAAATCTATTCTCTGTTTGTATGAATTGAGATATTTTTTTTTGAACAAAGGATTTTTTTTTGTAACTGACCATATTAATTTTTCTAATTTTAATTTATTTATAATTAATTTTGAAATATGTATGTGACCTAAGTGCGGTGGGTCAAATGATCCGCTGAATATACCTATTCTATTTTTTGTGATTGTTTCAAGGACGTACTTGACCATTACCGTTAACAATATATTTGTATGTTACTAATTGTTCTAACCCTACAGGTCCCCGTGGGTGCATTTTGTTTGTAGATATTCCAACCTCGGATCCTAAACCAAATTCATAACCGTCTGCAAACTGGGTTGACGCGTTAGTCATTACAATTGAACTTCCAATATTTTTTTCAAATATTTTTATATTTTTTTTATTTTTTGAAATAATACATTCGGTATGATTGGTGCCATATTTTTTAATATGGTTTATAGCTTCATTTAAATTATTGACCATCTTAACCGAAATCTTAGAGTCTAAATATTCTGTTGTCCAATCATTTTCTTTAGCTAATGTTGATTTTGCGAATATTTTTTTTGTCTTTTTATCTGCTATAATTCTGCAACCTTTAGTATTTAGTTTTTTTAAAATTTTATATATATCATTTTTTTTGACAGATTTATGAATTAACAATGTTTCAGCTGCGCCACAGATACTTGTTCTTCTGAGTTTAGAGTTAACAATTAATCTTTCTGCTGAACTATAATTATACTGATTATCTAGATAAACATGGCACAACCCTTCAAGATGACCAATTGTAGGAACTTTAGATAAGTCTAATACTTTTTTAACAAGACCTTTACCTCCTCTGGGTATGATAATATCAATATAATTTGTCATTTTCGATAACATCAGATCAACGATTTTTCGATCGGTATCATTAACTAGTTGTATACAATCTTGGTTTACATTATTTTTTTTTAGACTTGATCTAAATAGATTTGATATAGCAATGTTAGATTGCAAAGCTTCTCTCCCTCCACGAAGAATTGCTGAATTCCCAGACTTGAAGCTCAATATTGATACATCGGAAGTAACATTTGGTCGTGCTTCGTATATAACACCCAAAACACCAATTGGAATTGTTACACGATTTATAATTAAGTTATTCGGACGTTTCCACTTAGCAATAATTTTGTGTGTTGGATCCTTGAAAGAGATTACCTCTTCAATTGAGTTAAGAATTAATTTTATTCTTTCTTCATTAAGCATACTTCGATCAATTAAATTTTCTTTAAGTTTATCTTTTTTACTTGAAATTATATCTATTTTATTAGCTTTAAGAATTTTGTTAGTATTTTTTTTTATGTTTAAATAAAAAGATTTTAAAACCATATTTTTCTTTTTTTCGTTTAAAAGAGATAAATCTTGGGATGCTTTTTTTGCCCTAGCTCCTAAATTACAGACATAGTTTAATTTACTCATTTATATAAAACCATATTATCAATATGTATTACTTCACCTCTGGATATATATCCTAATTTATCTTTAATGTTATCACTCTTTATACCTTTGATTTTTATAATTTCATCACTTGAATAAGATGTTACACCAATACCAATTTTATTATTAAATTTATCAAGGATAGTGACCGTATCGCCTCTTTCAAATTTACCATTAACTTCATAGATACCAACTGAGAGTAAACTTTTACCTTTTATTACTGCATTGCCAGCTCCATCGTCAACTATAATTGATCCTTTATTTTTAATACTACTAAGTATCCATTTTTTTTTTGCATTATAGCTATTAGTACTAGGTATAAATACTGTATAAGATCCCACTTTCTCTAACTTACTTATAGGATTATTCACCGATCCTTTTGTTAAAATCATTTTACAACCTGAGGCCATACATATCTTTGCTGCATCAATTTTAGTTATCATTCCACCAGAGCCATAATTTGTGACACTTTTAGATGCACTTTTTATAATGTTATCTGTAATAGTTCTAACTTCCTTAATATGTTTTACATTTTTATATTTCTTTGGATCTTTAGTATAAAGCCCATCAACATCTGACAACATTATTAGAGTATCAGAAGATGTAATTTGAGCAACACGTGCTGCTAATCGATCATTATCGCCATAACGTATTTCGTTTGTAGCAGTAGTATCATTCTCATTTACAATTGGTATTCCTTTAAGTTTAAAAATATTTTCAATCGTATCTTTTGCGTTTAATGCTCTACGTCTACTTTCAGTATCTTCAAGGGTTAATAAAATTTGACCAATTTTTATTTTTTTCTTTGAGAGGGATTTTTTAAATAGATTAATCAATTCAATTTGCCCAATAGCTGATACTGCTTGATATTCTTTTAACTTAAGGTTTTTTCTATTAATTTTTAAATACTTACACCCAAGAGCTATTGCACCACTGGTTACTATAATAATATCTATTTTATATTTTGAGAGTTTAGATATATCATCAGAAAGTTTATTAACCCATGTACTATTAATTTTATTATTTCTTATCAGTAATGATGATCCAATTTTAATTACTATTCTTTTAGATTTATTTAATATCATTTTAATGCTCTTAATAATTCGTTAATATTACTCTTTTTTAAAATCGATATTTTAAAAAATTCTTTTTTAAAATTCTTTCTAAATTCTCTGATTTTTATACAAATCTGATTTTGATCTAATAAATCTATTTTATTAAAGACTACAATTTCCCTTTTGTTTATGAGTTTCGGACTATATTTTTTTAATTCTTCTCTGATAATATTATAACGGTTGAATAACTTATCCTCATTTATATCTATTAAATGTAGTATACTATTACATCTTTCGATATGTTTAAGAAATTTATCACCTAAACCTACTCCGCGATGTGCTCCTCTGATTAATCCTGGAATATCTGCTATTACTATTTCTTTGTTATCGATATTCAGAACACCTAAATTTGGATTGATAGTTGTGAATGGATAATCAGCTATTTTAGGTTTAGCTCTTGTGGTAACAGATAAGAAGCTAGATTTTCCCGAATTTGGAAATCCTACCAGCCCAATATCAGCAATAATTTTTAATTCTAACCATATCTCAAATTCCTCACCTTTTGATCCATTGGTAGTTTTTCTCGGCGCTTGATTAGTTGAACTTTTAAATCTTGTATTTCCAAGGCCACCCTTGCCACCATTTGCGATTTGAATTTGCTCACCATTTTTGGTCAAATCAAAAATAAGTGTTTTTTTATCTTCAGCATATATTTGTGTTCCAACAGGCACTCTAAGAATTAAATCTTTACCAGACGCACCTGTTTTATTATTTCCTTTTCCATTTTCACCTCTGGCAGCTTTAAAATGTTGCATAAATCTATAATCTATTAATGTATTTAGACTATTCACAGCCAATAATATTACCGAACCCCCGTGCCCACCATCACCACCATTTGGGCCACCAAATTCAATAAATTTTTCCCTTCTAAAACTACAGCAACCATTTCCTCCATCACCAGCTTTAATTGTAATTTTTGCTTGATCTAAAAATTTCATAATTTAAATTATAGATTAGTTTAAGACTAAGTTTTAATTAAAATTAGTGAGGAACTACAGATATGAAAGTTTTACCAAACTTTTTCTTTTGAAACTTAACTTTACCTTCGATTTTAGAAAAGATAGTATGGTCTCTTCCCATACCCACGTTTTGACCAGGGTACATTTTTGTGCCTCTCTGTCTGCATATAATATTGCCAGGAATTACCTTTTGACCACCAAATTTTTTTACACCTAATCTACGGCCTTCGCTATCTCTTCCATTTTTTGACGATCCACCAGCTTTCTTAGTTGCCATACTTAATTATATCACTACGTTTTCTTTTTAATAGTAGTTTTTACCTTTTTATTCTCTGTTTTGTTCACCTCAGACAAAAGTTTTCCACCTTTACCAAAAATCTTAGTTATTTGAACAACGCTTACTTTTTGTCTATGACCATTTTTTCTTCTTGAATTATGCCTTCTTCTTTTTTTAAAAATTAAAATTGTCTTATTTTTTGTTTGTTTGACAATTTTTGCTTCTACTTTAGCTCCATCTATTAAAGGAGATCCTAACTCCATATTTTGGTTGTCATTAATCAAAAGTACTTGATTAAACTCTACAGCTTTACCTACTTGATCAGAAAGTTTCTCGATTCTCAATTTATCATTAGTGCTTACTTTGTATTGCTTACCACCTGTGTTGATTACTGCGAAAGTCATAATTTTATTCTCGCGCAATATAACTAGCGATCTAACTATGTCAAGAAAGAGAGTAAATATTAAGTTAGAAATTATCCTTTAATTGCCTTAATTTCTCAAATACTTTTTCTGGTGATTGTCCTACTAAATCAAGTTTGTGGGAAATAGTTTTATCATTACATCTAAAAAAAATATTAGTTTGTTTCTCATTTAAAACGGTTGTTGGAACGGTTGGTAAGTTTTTATTAAGTAAGGCTTCAATTTGTTTAGCCCTTTTCATTAGGCGATCATTGCTTTTATCATATTCTAGACAAAATTTTAAATTATTTGCTGTATATTCATGACCGCAAAAAATTTCTACGTCATCGGGCAGTGACTTAATTTTCATAATAGATTTATACATCTCATTAGTGGTTCCTTCAAAGATACGGCCACATCCTAATGTGAAAACTACATCACCTACAAATGCGTATTTATTTTTCTTAAAATAATAAAAAATATGTCCACTTGTATGACCAGGAGCGAAATTTAATTGAATATTTTCTTTTTCAAAATTAAATATTTCTTTATCTTGAAGCCTTATGTCTATACCAGGTATTCTATTAGAATCATCGGCAAATCCTACAATTTTGCAATTAAATTTATTTTTTAGTTCTATATTTCCTCCAACATGATCATTATGATGATGTGTAATTAATATATATTCCAGATCTAAATTTAATTTAAAAACTGCATCCATCAATGGTTGTGCTTCTGCAGGATCCACAATTATTGCCTTTTTTGTAATAGGATTAAAAATAATGTATGAATAATTGTCTGAAAGGCATTTAATTAATTTAACATTTAATAAGCTCATAATGTATTTGGATTTTTTAAACTATCAGAATTTTTATAATAGTTCTATTGGAAATTTATTAACATATCATATTGAGTTGAAATTAAAAAATTATTGCCATTTATATAATAATCAAAATTTAGGGTGTTTTGGTTACTCTTTACCTTATTTAAATTTTCTAAAAAAATATAATTGCTCATTATCATTTTGTTATTCTAAAAAGATGGGTATTTCAGGTGAGAATAATTTTAAAATTAATAAATTACTTATTGATGAAGATAGAATTCCATTCCAAGATTCGTATTTTGATCATATTTTTCAGATTCATTATCTTGAAAACGCTTGTAATATAAAGTTATGTTTAAGAGAAATTTGGAGAACACTAGCACCAGAAGGTAAAATATATCTAATTCTTCCAAATAAAAAATCATCTTGGTATTTATCTGATAAAAGTCCATTTTCATCAGGAAATGGTTTTTCAAACAGACAGATTATTGATTTATTAAATAACAGTTTTTTTGAGGTACAATTAATCGAACGTTTAGTATATTTTCCTAATAAAGATTTATTTTTTATAAAAAAATATAAAGATTTAATAGATAAATTTGGATCCTTTTTTTTTAAATATTTTAATGGTGTTTATTTATGTATTGCTAAGAAAAAAATATATCAAAAAATAACTAGTCAAATAGAATTAAAAAAATATTCAGTAACAGGCGTAATCAAAAAAAATTAATTTACTTACTCAAAACAAAAACACCTAATTCAGAAACAAGATTTTTAATTTCTAAATTATTTGATGTAATATCACTCATTTTATTTGATGAAATTGAAATTGATTTAATAACTTTAATGTTATCTAGGTTACATAAATGATAAAAATCTTTGATTGAACTCATATGTAAATTAGGTGTGTTATACCAAGAATGTGGCAAAGTCTTTGTTACTGGCATTGTGCCTTTGAAGAGTAAATTTAGACGTACTTTCCAATATCCAAAGTTAGGTATGGTTATAATTGCTTTTTGAGCTATCCTTAGTAGTTCGTTTAACACTTTTCGAGGTTCGTAAAATTGTTGAATAGCTTGATTGAGGATTGCTACATCAAAAGATCTATTAGGATAGTTAATCAGATCTTTTTCTGCATCTCCTTCAATTACAGCCAAACCTTTTCCTAAACATTCTTGCACATACTTCTGATTTATTTCTAGTCCACGACCATCTATCCTTTTACTTTTTTTTAGGTAAAGCAATAAATTTCCGTCACCACAACCAACGTCAAGTATTCTTGAATTTATATCAATTAAACCAGCTAATACATCATCTTGAATTTTCATTTTTAAAATCCTCATAGGTTGAATCTAAAAAACCTTTTAGGGTCTGAAAAAACTCTGGTTCCTCAACAAGAAATGAATCATGACCATTATTTGTAATGATATTGACAAAACTTACCTGTGCACCAATTGAGTTAAGAGCAATAACTATTTTCTTACTTTCTTCTGTAGGGTACAGCCAATCGGTTGAAAAAGAAATAATACAAAATTTTACTTTTGTATCTTTGAATGCCTTTGACAAATCACCATTATTTAGTTTATATAAATCAAAATAGTCCATCGCTCTTGTAATGTATAAGTATGAGTTAGCATCAAAACGATCGACAAATGCATAACCTTGGTACTTTAAATAACTTTCAACTTGAAAATCAGCATCAAAAGAAAAATTAAGACCTTCTCCTTCTTGTAATCTCCTCCCAAATTTATTTTGTAAACCCTGTTCAGATAAATAACTTATGTGACCAGCCATCCTAGCTACAGCAAGACCGTTTCTCGGTGTCTTTCCATTCAAAAAATAATTTCCCGAGTCCCAGTTAGGATCAGCCATGATGGCTTGTCTTGCCAGTTCATTAAAAGCTATATTTTGAGCAGAATGACTTGCTGCACATGCTATTGGAACAGCAGAGAAAGTTCGATTAGGAAAAAGTGAACAAAATTGTAGAGCCTGCATGCCACCCATAGATCCACCAAGTACAGAAAGTGTTTTTTTAATACCCAAAAAATCTAAAAGGTGAACCTGAGCACTAACCATATCTCTGATAGTGATGACGGGAAATGTTAAGCCATAAGGTTCATTAGTTTTAGGATTTATTTCTTTAGGTCCAGTACTACCCATACATCCACCAAGTACATTTGCGCAGATAACATAATATTTATTTGTATCAATCGATAAATTTGGACCAACAACACTATTCCACCATCCATTTTTCCCAGTAACTTTATTTGTGCCGGTTACAAATTGATCTCCGGACAAAGCGTGAAAAACTAAAATTGCATTAGATTTAGAGTCATCTAATTGTCCATATGTTTCATAAGCAACATCAAATTTCTCAAGAACGCTACCACAATCTAATTTAAGAGATTTATTGATCGTAATTTTGTTTACTTTACTATAATCTATATTCATATCTTCAAATCGCTATGCGATTTCCTCTTTAGCTGTTATCGCCCGCAATTCGGCAAATCGGCGGTGTGATTTTGTACTAAAAGCGCATTTCTTTGTCAAACTATGAACTTTTTTTGATTGTATTTAAGAAGTATTGTATGAATTCCCAAAATGAGTGCACCAAAGCCTAAATTACCAAATATTGATTTATATACTGCAGGATTGTCTAAAATCCGAAAAGTAAAAGATCCTATAAAATTATCCGCTAATGAATCTGCTCTGGGCCCATCTCCTAAGGTATTGGATATTTTTAAGTCAAATGTTGACTTAAAAAAGTATCCTGACGGTAGTAATGAAACATTAAAAAAAGTAATTTCAAAAAAGTTCAATCTCAACATTGATCAAATTATTATTGGCGCAGGATCGGATGAAATTATTAGCTTAGCATGTCAAAGTTTTTTGTCAAAAAATGATGAAGTAATAGTTGCCGAACAATCTTTTCTAATGTACAGAATTTATTCACAGCTGAATGGGGCTGTTGTAAAATTTTCTAAAAATGTAGATGATAAATTCTCGGTTGATGAGACTATAAAATTAGTTTCTACTAAAACAAAAATTGTATTTATAGCTAATCCAAACAATCCTACAGGAACGTATATAGATTCAGAACAATTAATAAGATTAAGAAATAATTTACCAGAACATATTTTACTAATGGTCGATGACGCATATTCTGAATATGTTACAAACAATGATTATAAAAGTGGATTAGAAATTTTTCCCAACACCAATAACACAATTATTTGCCGTACTTTTTCAAAAATATTTGGATTAGCAAATCTAAGAATTGGATGGGGATTTGGTCCCAAGGAAATAATAGAAGTTATAAATTTATTTAGACCGCCTTTCAATATTTCTGGTATTGCAGAAAAAGCAGGTTGTGCAGCTTTAGAAGATGACTTTTGGATAAAAAGAAATATTGAGCATAACGAAAAATGGAAAGAAATTTTATTTAAAAAAATAAAAGAAAAAAATATTTTTACTAATAAACCAGTAGCTAATTTTTTTTTATTAAATTTTGATTTTGCTAAGTATAATTCTGAAGAAGCATTTAAAATATTTATGGAAAGAAAAATATTATTGAGAAATATGCACTCATATAATATTAAAAACTCACTTAGATTAACAATAGGAAATGAGGAAGAAAATAAAAAATTCTTAGATGTCTTGGAGGAATTTTTTTGACAAAAAAGATATCCATAATAGGCATTGGTTTGATAGGTTCTTCTATTGCAAGAGCTTATAGAGCCCTTGAATCAAACATTGAAATAAATATTATTGATAAATCAATTTCGAACCTTGAAAAAGGCAAATTAAATAAACTGGGAAATAGTTTTAGCGAAAAAGTAGATAGTGAAATTGAGGGTTCAGATTTAGTTTTTATTTGCACACCTATAAGTGCATATGAAAATATATTTAAAAAACTTAATACTTTAATATTGTCAAATAGTATAATTACTGACGTTGGATCATCGAAATGTAAAGTTATAGATTTAGCAGAAAAAATTTTAGTAAATAAAGTATTTGTACCAGGACATCCGATTGCTGGAACTGAGAAAAGTGGACCGGAAAATGGATTCAAAGATCTATTTAAAGATAGATGGTTTATCTCTACATATTGCAAATTATGTGATGACGAAAATATTAATTTTGTAAATTCTGTTTGGGCATCATTTGGTTCAAAAACTGTCACAATGAAATCAAAAGACCATGACTCGATTATGGCTATAACAAGTCATATACCACATTTAATAGCATATAATATTGTAGGAACAGCAAGTGGATTAGAAGAAAATATAAAGTCCGAAGTTATTAAATTTAGTGCTAGTGGGTTTAGAGATTTTACAAGAATCGCATCATCTGACCCAACCATGTGGCGAGATATTATGTTAAGTAATAAAGAAGAAATAATTGCTTTAATAGAAAAATTTAATAGAGATATAAAAGAAACATTAGATGCGATAAAAAGTGATAACGGAAAGTTTTTATTTGAAAAATTTAAAAAAACTAAAGAAATAAGAGAAAAAATTATAGAGGCTGGATTAGATAAATTTTAATTATATATTGAATTTTCTAGTTTTTTTAAAAATTTCTCTTTAGACAAATTTGGTTCAATAAATTCTCTAAATACAAAATTTATTTCCCCAGGATATTTGATAAAACTGTTTTTTGGCCAGAAATTACCTGTATTAAGTTTCACAGGCAAACATCCAATTTTCAAATTTTTATAAATTCTGGTAACGCCTTTTTTTAATGGATATTTCTCATTACAAGGAACACGAGTACCTTGTGGAAAAATAATTAAGATTTTTCCTTCAGATATATTTTTAAATATATGATCTGAAAAATTTAGATTTTTTTTTGTTATTTTACCACGATTAATTGGAACACAGTTTAGTTTTTTTAGAAATAAATTAAAAATTGGTATACTCATAAGCTCTTTTTTTAAAATGAAAAATCCATTAGGCACTATGTAATTATAAACAAATGTTTCGAACATAGATTGATGAGCAGAGGCTATAAAAAATTTATCAGCT
>CESN01043917.1_pt1 | contig 15417 bp, 13 predicted proteins | sample 531181 | NCBI WGS metagenome assembly CESN01 (sample SAMEA2621990, study PRJEB7988) | marine metagenome | isolation source: saline water (ENVO:00002010), including
AAATGAGATATCCGAGTAAAATTTATCAGCCGCGCTTAAGTGCAAGGTTTCCAGTGCGTGCCATCTCGATGATACCGTAGGGCTCGATTAAGTTGAGAAATGCTGTTACTTTGTTGCCATTGCCTGTCATTTCAATGTTGACGCTCTCTGGTGCAACATCGATGATCTTGGCGCGGAAAATATCGCAAACTTGCATGAGTTCGGAGCGTTGGCCCGCAGATGCATTGACTTTGAGCATGACGAGTTCGCGCTCGGTCGCTTGGCCATCGGCAAAGTTTGTCACCTCAAGCACGTTGATCAGTTTGTTAACCTGCTTGATTGCCTGATCAAGATTGTTAGCGTCGCCCACAATTGTCGCAGTTATGCGCGAAAGCTTGTTATCTATCATCGGGCCCACATTCAGAGTCTCAATGTTGAAACCGCGACCGCTGAACATTCCGGCGATACGGGTGAGAACTCCGAATTTATTTTCGACGAGGATTGATATTGTGTGGCGCATAATGGAACGGTGATTAATTACTTAATCTCCGATTCGACGTTAGTATGGTAGACGGTGAGGGATTCGAACCCACGACCCCTTCGGTGTAAACGAAGTGCTCTAACCAGCTGAGCTAACCGTCCACTTTGAGAGAACGAAAACATGCCGCTGCTGGTAGGTGAATCAAGCCTATTTTTTGGACTAAATCAAATCGAGTAATTATACTCTAGTCGTTTCCTCCTATACCGATGCTTCAAAGGACGTATCGCCTTCGGAGATTTGAGAACCCTCCTCTTGCTCACCGGACTCTTCCTCTTCGCTGGCAATGACTTTGCTAATGCCGATTAGCTCGTCCTTATTAGCTAGGTTAACTAACTTGACGCCGCTAGCTGCGCGACCTGTTACACGAACAGAGTTAATAGGGCTGCGAATGGCTTGGCCTTTCTTAGTGAACATCATGATCTCGTCTTCTTCGGTGACGCTGAGCGCGCCTGCGACCTTATCGGATTTAATAGCTATGATACCAGAACCGCCGCGTGATTGCACGCGGTAGTCGCTGAAATCAGTTCGCTTGCCGAGGCCGTTGGCGCCAGCGATGAGGAGAAGCTTCTTGGGTTCGACTTCCTCGCCTTCGACTGGCTCATACTCTGCGCGTGGGTTGACAATTTCGATCGCGACAACCTTATCCTTCTCGGTCTTTAACTTGATGCCGCGAACGCCACGTGTCGCGCGACCTTGTTCGCGAAGGTCTGTTTCAGGAAAACGGATCGATTGAGCGTTGCTTGTTACTAGCAGTACATCGTCGTTGCCGTTGGTAAGACGGGCACCGATGAGGCTATCGCCCTCGTCGATGTTGATACCAATAAGGCCGCCTTTCCGGTGATTCTTGTAATCGGATAGAAGTGTCTTTTTAGTGACACCCTTCTCGGTGGCTAGGACGATACGTTGGTCGGACTCAACGAATTCTTTGACACAAATCATTGCGGCTATCTTCTCGCCGGCTTGTAATTCGATGATGTTGGCGATAGCACGACCCTTGGCAGTGCGACTGCCTTCAGGTATGTGATACACCTTTTCTACGTAAACACGCCCGTTGTTCATGAAGAACATGATGTAGTTGTGAGTAGATGCAGTGAAGAGGTGTTCGACGAAATCGTCCTCATATTGACCAGATCCGATCACACCCTTGCCACCACGTTTCTGCGATCGGTATTCATCGAGCGAAGTGCGCTTCATGAAGCCCTTGTGCGTGATTGTGATCATGCAACCTTCGTTCGGTATAATGTCTTCCATTGAAAGGTCTCCATCGATGGCGAGAATCTTAGAGCGGCGAGGGTTACCGTACTTCTCCTTCATTTCGCCGAGTTCATCTTTGATAACCATGAGAAGCTTTTGCTCACTTTCGAGGATCGAGAGTAGCTCTTCGATCACCGCCATGAGAGCAAGATACTCTTCTTCTATTTTACCGCGCTCCATGCCAGTGAGTTGGTAGAGACGTAGTTCGAGAATGGCGGTAGTCTGGATGTCCGAGAGCGGATATTTGGACCTGAGAGACCTTTTTGCCTCCTCGCGATTCTTAGAAGCACGAATGATTTTCACAAAGTCATCCATGTTATCGAGGGCGACCTTATAGCCTTCTAGGATGTGGGCGCGGGCTTCGGCTTTTCGCAGACGGAAGGCGCTACGTCGGTAGATGACCTCACGGCGGTGGTCGATGTAGCAAGTAAGCATCTCTTTAATGTTCATTTGCTTGGGACGACGGTTGTCGAGCGCGAGGAGGATGACGCCGAAGGAACTCTCGAGTGGTGTACTCTTGTAGAGCTGGTTGATGATGACACGGGGGATTGCTCCGCGTTTGAGTTCGATCACTATTCGTGTCGTTTCAGTCGACTCGTCACGTAGATCGGAGATGCCGTCGATAGCTTTCTCCTTGATCAAGTCGGCGATACGAATGACGAGGGAGGCACGGTTTACATTATAAGGAATCGCGGAGATAATGATTTCTTCCTTGCCGCTACTTTCGACGACCTCGGCGATTCCGCGTGTGCGGACGATACCACGGCCGGTCTTAAGGTAGCTATCGATGCCCATCTTGCCGTGAATGAAGCCGCCGCCAGGGAAGTCAGGGCCCGGTATGATTTGAATCAAATCATCGAGTTCAATCTTCGGGTTTTCAATGATGGCGACAGCTGCGTCGATGATCTCATGGAGATTATGCGGCGGGATGTTGGTGGTCATGCCAACAGCGATACCAGTCGAACCGTTCATCAGAAGATTTGGCAATGACGCTGGCAAAACGGATGGTTCGGTAGAGCTTTCTTTGTAGTTGGGGACAAAATCGACAGTGTCCTCGTCGATATCCTCAAGCAAATCCTCGGCGATACCTTCCAGCTTACACTCGGTATAACGATAGGCGGCGGCGGAATCGCCATCGATGGAACCGAAGTTACCTTGTGGGACGATTAAAGGGTAACGCATGACCCAGTGCTGTGCGAGGCGAACGAGAGTATCGTAAACTGAGCTGTCGCCGTGTGGATGGTAGTTCTTCAAAACTTCCCCAACTACGCCGGCGCACTTATCAAAGGGACGGTTATGCAGCAAGCCTTCGCGTAACATGGCGTAGAGAATGCGCCTTTGTACAGGTTTGAGTCCGTCGCGGGCATCGGGCAGGGCACGGCTAACGATGACAGACATCGAATAGTCGATGTAAGCTGTCTGCATGATCTCGGTGATGTTGGTAACTTCCGCGTGAATATGCTCGGGATTGTTTGGTGTGAGTTCTTCGGACATGAGATTTTAAAACGTTGTTTTAAAGAATCAAAAATGAGGAATTAAGAATGAAGAGATTACTTCGATTCAGTCGCCCTGATTAATTTTTAACTCCTAATTATTAATTGATTTTAGATATCAAGGTGAGCTACATTAAGCGCATTATCTTCGATAAATGCGCGGCGACTGGGGACGTCTTCGCCCATGAGCATGGAAAATATACCGTCCGCCATGGCGGCGTCTGCAATATCGACCTTTAGAAGTCGGCGTGTCTTCGGATCCATTGTGGTTTCGTAAAGCTGTTTTGGATTCATTTCTCCAAGACCTTTATAGCGTTGAATGCTGAGGCCGCGACGACCAATTGCGCGGACATTTTCGATCAGCTCTATGATGGATTTAAGCTCAATAATGTTTTCTTTCTTCTCATCGCCTTTGTTTTCAACGATTTGATAGCGAGGCTCTTCACTCTTGGAAAACTGGCTAATGTCCATGCCCTCATCAGCGATTTCGCGAATGAGCTTTGTCATCTCTGTTGACTCGTAGATCTCGTGGAGAGAAATACGTTGCTGTATTTTGATGCCATCGTCGCTTACGATCTCGCGCACGACGGTGCCGTGACCATCTTCGTCAGTAAGGTCGAATTCGGCGTGGAATGCGATGCGGTCATCGTCATTTTTAAGGAAGCGAAATTCTTCCTCATTACCCTTACGGATGCGAACGATGTATCGAGGTAGAGCGTAGTTTTCGCCATCGTGCTGGTCAAGGTATTGGGCGAAATCACAACCGTAGCGTGTGACGCCACGACCAATCATTTCAAGGCGGGACATGCACTCAACGAGATGGTCGATCACTTCACCTATTAGTTCCATGTTGTCCCTGAGGCGAACTAAGGTGACATCTTCGGTGCCGAGCTCGAGAAGGATGCGGTTGAGTTGAGGATCGTTATCCACGTATTGCTCGCGGCGCTTACGCTTAATCTTGTAAAGCGGGGGTTGAGCGATGTAGACGTAGCCAGCCTCGATTAGACCTTTCATTTGACGGAAGATGAATGTGAGGAGTAGGGTGCGGATATGGGCACCATCCACGTCGGCATCGGTCATAATAATGATCTTGTGGTAACGTGCCTTGGTCGCGTCGAAGGCCCCGTCGCCTTCGTGATCGCCGATGCCTGTTCCGACAGCTGTGATGAGGGTTCTGATCTCGTTATTACCCAGCACCTTGTCGAGGCGGGCTTTTTCTACATTTAGCAATTTACCGCGAATCGGAAGGATGGCTTGGGTCGCTCGGTCGCGTCCTTGCTTGGCCGAACCACCCGCAGAGTCACCCTCCACTATGTACAGTTCGGACATGGCGGGATCCTTAGAAGAGCAGTCAGCGAGCTTGCCAGGAAGGCCGCCAGAGGAAAGTGCGCCCTTACGAACTGTTTCACGGGCTTTACGCGCAGCCTCGCGAGCACGTGCGGCGTTAATGCACTTATCTATCAACTTTTTAGCGACTTGCGGGTTAGTTTCGAAATAATACTTGAGCTCCTCGCCAGTTATTTTTTGCACGATGCCGTCAACCTCCCCATTGGATAGCTTGGTCTTAGTCTGGCCTTCGAAGCGGGGCTCTGGGACTTTGACCGAGACAATGGCGGTAAGGCCCTCTCGCGCGTCTTCACCGGAAAGATTTGGCTCTTTGTCCTTGATTAGATTGTTGGCCTTCCCGTAGGCGTTAACCACACGGGTCAACGCTGTGCGGAAGCCAGAAAGGTGTGTGCCACCTTCAATATTGTGGATCGAATTTGCGTAGGCGTAGATTTGGTCGTTGTAGCTGTCGTTATATTGGAATGCTACATGCACAACGATGTTAGCGTCGAGGTCGGGGTTGGGTGTCGGCGCTTCGCCATGAAAGCTGATCGGGTCGGGATGGAGGACGTTCTTATTCTCATTAAGAAAAGTGACGTATTCCGCTATACCGTTTTTGAAGATGAAGGACTCGGTTTTGTTGATGCGTTCATCGACGAACTTGATATTGATACCTGGGTTGAGAAAGGCGAGCTCCCGTAGGCGCTTGCCGAGTAACTCGAACTTAAAATCACGAGTCGTGAGGAAAATCTGCGGGTCAGGCGAGAAGGCGATGCGTGTGCCCGTACGCTTTGTATCGCCTATGACCTTCATCTTTGAGGTAGTTTTTCCACGAGAGAATTCCATTTTGTGGACCTTACCGTCGCGGCGGACTTCAACTTCAAACCAATCTGAGACCGCATTGACGCACTTAGCTCCGACGCCGTGGAGACCACCTGATACTTGGTAGGCGCCCTTGCCGAATTTGCCACCTGCGTGAAGATTAGTCATAACTAGCTCGAGTGAGGGGATCTTGTATTTTGGGTGTATGTCTACAGGGATGCCGCGACCATTGTCTTCCACCGAGCAAGAACCATTGTTGTGAATACTCACGGTGATCTCCGAGCAATGACCCGCGAGGGCTTCGTCGATCGAGTTATCCACGATTTCAAATACGCAGTGGTGGAGGCCACGCTCGTTAGTGTCCCCGATATACATGTCAGGGCGCTTGCGCACACCTTCGAGACCTTCGAGCTTCTGGATCTTAGACGAGTCGTAGACGTCGTTTTTGGTCGCATTGGAGGCTGGTTTTTGTTTTAAATTTTCGGGCTTTGTATCTTCTGACATAGGCTCTATATTTATATGATGAATGGTGGTCACTGGCTACTAAAAAATACTAGTTTTATTTATTTTTTAAATAACTGTTAATCAATATTTTAAGAATATAGTAGGTCCTTTTTTTCTACCTTTGAGAATCCCTATAGAAGGACTGATTTTTAAGTAAATATTGTGGGAAAATCTCTGTTTTGCTTTTAAGTTTACTTCTATAGTTATGAGCCTAAGTTATTAGGTGTGAAGCTTTCTCATAAACTTGAATATGCTTGTCGTGTCTTGGCACAACTTGGCCGCATTTACGAGCAGGATAAACTTGCGCACATCGAGACTTTGGCTACCGCAGAAGTGATCCCAGCTAATTACTTGGTGCAGATTCTCAATGAATTGCGTGGCGCAGGATTGATTGTAAGTAAGCGGGGCAAGCAGGGTGGATATGCCCTAGCTCGTGCCCCAGGAAAGATTTCGCTAACTCAAATAGTCGAAGCTGTAGATTGCGAACTACTGGAGCGTAATTTTGAGGATTCTGGCCATTCTGGCGCCCGCGTCGCTTCGATTTGGAGTGATGTGGGAGAATGCTTTGAAGCTAAGGTGCGAGCATACACGCTGGACGACTTTATTGTTAAAGATGCCGACGTTGAGATGTACTATATCTAATCTCTTTGAATGAGATTAGATGGGTTTAAAGTCGTCAATAAAATGGGTGAAAGTAATTTTTTTTGCTCCCTTTGATCCGTTCAAAATGAGACCATTTCATTTTTGAGGTCGCCTAAAAGTCCCAAAAAATTGGCACGATGGTCACGGTGACTACGAAACAGATGAGGTTCAGTGGAAGCCCGACTTTGGTGAAATCGAAGAAGCGATAGCCACCGACGCCGTAGACGTAAGTATTAGTTTGGTAACCTATAGGAGTTGCAAAACTGGCTGAGGCAGCAATACAGCTGGCAATAACAAAGGGACGAGGATCGACACCTAAAGTCACAGCGATTCCTAGCGCAATCGGTAACATCAAGGCGACGGCTGCATTGTTGGATAGGAACTCAGTAAAGGTTGAAGTGATCACGTAGATCAACGCGAGCATAATGACGTTTTGCAGGTGCGCAGGTGCGAATTGAGCAACCAAACCAGTCATATTCTCGGCAATCAATAGGCTGGCTCCTGTCGAGTCCATTGCCTGTCCAAGCGCTAGCATTCCAAAGATAATGATTAAGATGCTCCATTCAACAGATGCATAAGCATCCTTCGCTTTCATGCAACCTGATAGCAATATAACGGCGATGCCTAGGCAAACTGCGGATACAATTGGGACAAGATTGAGCGTGGCTATGGTTACAATACCAATCGTCGTGGCAATGGCGATGGGCATCTTGATACGAAGGCTGCGGGCGGGCACGCGGGGGCGGTCGAGGATAATGATTTCGTCGCTATTGGCTAAAGAGTCAATCGATGCGGTTGAACCCATCATGAGTAGCGTGTCCCCCGCTTGTAGGCGTAAGTTAGAAAGGCGCTCGCGTTGATTAGTGCCTTTACGGTGAACTGCCACCACAACCATACGGAATCGTTGGCGAAAGTTGATCTCGCCAAGCGTTAGGCCAGCAATCGAAGCGTGTGGCGCAACCACACCTTCAACCAATGCACCTTCGTCGGAGGCAATCGTTTCGAGGCCTTCAGCGAGTTCGGTTTGGATAGTAATGCCCTTCATCGAATGGGCTTCGGCTACACCTGACGGACGACAGGCTAGAACTAAGCGGTCGCCATATTGTAGTTTATGGTCTCTAGGGTCGCCAGGCACTGCGATCCCGTGGCGAACAATTTCTAACAAGCGGATACCATGTTTGAGGAGTTCGCCTTCTTTCGCAGTTTTTCCATGAAGATCGGAGCCTGCACGAACAAAAGCTTCAGTAATGAATTCTTTTCGCTCTTCATCGGTCAAGATAGAAGTAAGTGTCTCACGGTGTGGTAGTAGCTTGTTACCTAAGAGAACCAGGTAAATTGAACCGAAGGCTAGAATAGGCAGTCCAACGGATGCCAACTCAAACATACCAATTGGAGCATGACCCGCATCTAATAAGATGCCACTAGCTAAGAGGTTAGTGCTCGTGCCCAGTAGGGTGCAGGTGCCACCAAAAATCGACGCGTAGGAAAGCGGAATCAGGAGCTTGGAGGAAGCCACGCCCATTTCACGAGAGAGTGAAAGGATGACCGGCATGAGTACGATGACAACAGGCGTGTTATTGACGAAGGCTGAAATACCCGCCACACCCAGAATCATAATAAACATGAAGCCGCGATAGGGCAGTTTAACGAGCTTCCTTAGATAGCCAGTTATTAGGTCAATTGCGCCTGTTCGCTCAAGTGCCGCGCTAATGATAAACATACCCGCAATGGTCAGTGGGGCAGAGTTTCCGAATACGCCCAGTGTTGCCTCAAGTGTCGGCAGTGCGTCGCTTTCAGTGAGCATACTAACAAACAGCAAAATGCCGAATACCGTAAGTGAAGTTAGATCGGCAGAAATACGCTCCCAAATAAAACTAACTATCGCAAAGACGAGCAGTCCGAAAATGAATAGAATTTCCCAGGTCATTTAGCTGATTTTTAATAGATGGCTTCGATAAATCTAGGGGGCGGCAGGATGGTCAGGTTCCTCACTTCTCGACCAATTATAAAAGGAGATTGCTAAAATTGTAAGAGAAAACCCCATATTCACGACTTTCATAATGATTCCGCCAAGAATCTGGTCGTTGAGCGGATCAAGATTGATGATTCGAGGTGCCCAAATGTAGGTAGGATAGATTGCTTCGCCAGCAAAGGAGAGGAAGGCGAACACGGGCAATTGTCCTACCATCAGAAGAAAGATTGCGAGCATGCGGATCCCATAGCCTGGGCGTGATACAAGCGTTGAATTCGTCAAATAAGGCCAGAGCATGATGAGCCCGAGTGAGAACATAGTCCAGTGTTCGAGTATATGGATGCGTTTATCTTGTAGCGCTGCTTCGTAGAGTGCGGGTACGTGCCAGACTGTGTAGACGAAAGTAAAGAGCAAGCCACTGCAGGCAGGATGCGTAAGAACGCTCATGATTTTTCGTAATGGTTTGGGTTTGAGTAACCAATCTACTAGCCATGAGGGCGTACCGTAAATAAATAGAGTTGTAGAGGTATAAATGAGCAACATGTGTTGCAGCATGTGTGCGCTAAAGAGGAATTGTTCGCCCAGTTGGTCGAGCGGGGAACCGACCGCGAGATAGGTGATGACCAGCCCTGAATAAAACAAGACGCATTGGCGTAGCGGAAAATTTACTCCCGAAACGATACGGTTTCGAAGTGGCCCAATCGCTAGAGCATACAACCAGCCCGCTCCCAGCAAAATGATAAGTAGAAGTGGTTCAGTATGCCAGTGCAGTTGCATATTGCGAATGATGTATCCGTAGCGGTTAGAGGCGATTATAAAACGTACAACGTTTGTTTGTTCGTTACCTCCACTTGCACCCTAGACAGGCAGGTAGTCGGCCTGCACGCTCTGGGTAGGCACCTGCACACTCTAAATCAAAACTGAGTGATTGCGTCTACGTCCACCCATTCACGGGATAACAAGAAGCCAAGCGCCACGAAGGTACCTGTCGCGATGACCAGTCCTGTGCCAAATGCTAGGGTTAGAACCAACTTGTCGTAGATTAAGTGCATAAACCACGCGACAACGGCGACAAATTTGAAGAGCGAGAGTGTCAAAAGCGAACTGAATATGAAGATAGGATGGAAAGGCATGTAGACCAGAACCAGTTCGATACCTGTAATGGCGGCTAGCACGAGTGCCAAATTGACGAAAGTGTGATACCTCTCGGTTTCGGCATCCTTATGACTATTCGTAGCTACGGGCAGTGGAGTGTATTCAGTGTCTGTCATGGTGAAAAAATCAGTTTAGCCCAGGGATGTATTCGATGAGATAGACTGCAGTGAAAATGATAATCCACACAATATCGACGAAGTGCCAATACAATCCAGCTACCTCGACATCGACCGCACTTTCGTGGGCATCCATTTTACCTGTGTAGGAGTAGAAGTAGAGGCTGATTAACCAGAAAACTCCAATCGCAACGTGGACACCATGGGTGCCCGTCATCATGTAAAAAGTTGAACCAAAGGTGTTAGTCGAAAGGGTAAGGCCTTCGTTCGTGAAGTGGGCAAACTCATAAACTTGGCAAGCCAAGAAGATAAGACCGAAGAAAATGACGCCAATTGTATTACGACGAAAGCTCTTCAACTCTCCCTTATGCATCGCCGATACAGCAAGTGCCATTAGGAAGGAGCTCATTAATAGAATAAAAGTAGAGAATGAAGTCAGCTCTAGGTCAAAGACCAGTAGAGGATCGTAGGATTCAGGGTAGAGTTTACGATAGATTAAGTGCGTCGAAATGAGCGTACCAAAAAACATGCAGTCAGATCCGAGGAAGAGCCACATGAGCAGTTTCTTGTTATTGATAACCAGACTGCCGTGGTCGTCCTCTTGTCGTACTGTGTCAGACATTATTTAGGAAGCTAAATGGAGGAGAAGCAGAAAATTGAATGTGGAAAAATGAGTATTTAGACTAGGCAGCATCAACTTCGGGATGCATGTGGTAACCTCCAGGGCCTTCGATTGCCCAAAGTGCGATACCAAAACCGAGTACTAACAGGCCGAAAATAGCAACATAACCCATGTAAGGGATACCTGCTTGCATCAGCGACATGCCAAGCCCGACGGGTATAAAACCTAGTGCAGCGATGAAGGGCATCCAAGATTGGCTAGGCATGTGGATCCCGTGTCCGTGATCATCTTCGTGAGTAATCTTGCGGTTTTCAGGGCCATATTTATCTTCCCAGAGAGCGTCACGAGCAGGTATGATCGGTGTCTTTGCAAAATTGTAAACTTGGGGTGGGGAAGTCGTTGCCCACTCAAGTGTACGTGCGTCCCAAGGGTCATTACCCGCAGGTTCCCCGTTGCGGAAACAACGGATGATGTCGATGACGAGTAGCAAGATACCAAATGCCAAGATGTAAGCTCCAATAGTACAGACTAGATTGTAAGTTTCCCAGCCAAAGCCTTCGAGGTAGGTGTGCGTGCGGCGTGGCATACCAAGCAATCCGAGGAAGTGCATGGGGAAGAAGGTGACGTTTAGACCTACTGTAGAGAAAATCGCAACCCATGTACTAAGCTTGCCCTTCCACATCTTACCGATCATCTTGGGTAGCCAAAAATAGATACCAGCTACGACGGCGAGGAAGATACCACCAATCGCAACATAGTGGAAGTGAGCAATCACGAAGTAACTGTCTTGCTGCTGCGCATCAGCGGGAGCTGATGAGTGCATGATGCCTGAAAAACCGCCCATCATAAACATCCATACGAAACCAAGTGAAAAGATCATCGGTGCACTAAAACGAACACGCCCGCCCCAAAGAGTACCGACCCAGTTGAAAATCTTAACTCCCGTCGGCACGGCAATCGCCATTGTTAAAAGAGAGAAGGCCGCTGTGGCAACTTTACCTAAGCCCGTTGTGAACATATGGTGCGACCAAACTGCGAATCCGAGGAATCCAATCACGGCGCCTGAGAAGACCACAATGGAATAACCAAAGAGTGGTTTTTTAGAAAATACTGGCAGTATCTCGGAGATGATGCCCATAGCGGGTAATACGAGAATGTAAACTTCGGGGTGACCGAAGATCCAGAACAGGTGCTGCCAGAGAATAGGCTGGCCACCTCCAGCAACCACAAAAAAGTTAGTGCCAAAGCAGCGGTCGAACATCAACTGACCAAGCGCAATGGTGATAGCTGGGAAAGCAAATATGATTAGAAGGGATACGACTAGTGTCATCCAAGTAAATACTGGCATACGCATCATCTTCATGCCCGGAGCGCGCATGTTAACAATAGTAACAACGAAATTCATGGCTGCAGAGAGCGAGGCGATGCCGAGTATCTGCAAGCCCATGATCCAGAAGTCTGTGCCTGCACCTGTAAAGTTGGTGCCGGTTAAAGGTGCGTAGCCAAACCAGCCCATAGCAGGGGCGAGGTCGGTCATGCCAGCAGTGGGACCGCCGGCTTCGAAAAGGCCCATGACTTGTAGGGCTTGTAGCACCCAACCGAAATTGATCACTATTGCACCCGCCACAAAAGCCCAAAGACTAAAGCTATTAATGCGAGGAAATGCCACGTCGCGCGCACCTATTTGCAGCGGCACAAGAAAGTTAAAAAAGGCTGCATTGAGTGGCATGATCGCGAGGAAAATCATTGTCGTGCCGTGCATTGTAAAAAGTTGATTGTAGCGCTGAGCCGAAATAAGGTCGTTTTCTGGAATAGCTAGCTGTGTGCGGATGATCAGGGCTTCCACACCACCTACTAGTAGGAAGAAGAGGGCGATGGCGCCATACATGATACCAATCTTTTTGTGATCGACCGTAGTCAACCAGTCCATAATCACGCTCCTACTGTGATCAGGGCGCATGAATCCTAGCTGGCTGCGCTCTGGTTTGAGCACATGCGTCTCGGTTGATGGGATAGTGCTAGGAGTGAGTATTTCGGTTTCTGTTTGACTCATGTTAGAGGCCTATTTGAGAGATTGTAGATAAAGTGATAGTTTGTGTATTTCGTCATCGGTCAATAGGGCGAGTTCGCCGTTTTCATCGATTAGTTCGCCGATGCCTCCGCCGCCTGCTTTCCACATACGGTTACCTGGCTTGACGACGTCTGTTTCATTAATCCACTTGTAAAAGTTGTCGTACTGCTTTTCAAGATCAATACTGCCATCTTCTTCGCTGCGATGGTTAAGCCAGCCTGCTGCAATCGACATGCGAGAGCCCACATTAGTCAGGTTAGGACCTGCGACGCCGAGTGCACGTGGATTGCCTTTAACAACGTGACAGGTAGCACATTTCCCGCGCCCCATGAAAACTTTAAGTCCGTCATTTAGGTCACCCGTCAACGATTCGGGGTTGTTATCGTAGGCGCCGTACCAATCGTCCCATGACTTACCATCGGGCGTGCCATGACCGGTGCGCTCATCGATCACCCATTCAGCGAATTCCTCATTGTCCACTACGGTCGCACGGAAGAGCATGCGTGCGTGGGAATCACCACAATATTCAGCGCATTGGCCATAATAATAATTATGAATTTCCTCTTCTAAATAGTTAGCGTAGTCAGCGCGCAGAGCAGGACTATCCTCATTAGGATTTGCAACACCTTGTTTTCCTTTCCAGCGACGGAAATTGTCACCCGCTTGAATCCACATTGAATTTGTGCGACCGGGGATTAAGTCAACCTTACCCGCTATACGGGGTAACCAAAAAGAGTGAATGACATCGAATGAGCGAAGTTCTAAGTGGACGACTTTGCCTGCAGGGATGACCATTTCATTGGCAGTCGTGATACCTAGTTGAGGGTATTCAAAAGCCCACCACCATTGGTAACCAATTACTTTAACGATTAGTGGTTTTTCGGATTCTTCTTCGGCCAATTCTTCGCCTTTATACCATGAGCCCATGAAACTCTCAGGGTCTTCCGGCGTGTCGTGTGTATACCAGATGCCTTTTAGCGTGGGCACGGCAATGATCACTAGTAACAAAATCGATACTCCAATTAGACCGATTTCGACTAGTGGGTTACCATGGCCTTGCGAGGGCATCGGGCGGTCATCATTAGGACGCTCTCGGAATTTGATAATAGCAAATGCGAAGGCTCCGCCCACTGCGATGAAGATGCCTAAAGTTACCCATACGGTGAGCATGAATAAATCGTACTGTGTCTCCGCGACTGGCCCCTTCGTGACAAAAGTTGACATTCGGGTATCCAGATTGCATCCGCCCATGAAGAGAATACCTGTGAGGGCGCTTATGTATATTAAGCAGCGGGTGAGTCCACTTGACATTTGCTTCACGGAATAAAGTGAGTTTGTAGATTGATGAGTTAACTTAGCCAATGATTGTAATATATGACAGGAAGTAAGTTTCGACAAGGCGAGTGACAAGATTATCTTCAATGTTATTAAAGCATCAGTTTTGCTAATGATGGCATTAGCATATTCGATAGGTATCTCAATTGTCCTGATTCATCGTTCTGAAACTCGACTACCTCTACTTTTCAGCTATGATAGTGTTATGAAATATTTCTATTTTGCCCTCGTGTTACCATTTTTATTCACAGCTTGCGGCGATTCTGCAAGCGATCTCAGCCAACACGACCATGATCACAAGCACCAGCAAGCTGAGGCTAGCGAAGCTCTGGCCAGTAATCCCGTTTCTGTCATTGGCGGCGTTACGGTGCTTGAGATGACGGGTAATGACCGCATGAAGTATAATCTAGAGGCATTCTCGGTGCCAGCTGGTAGCCTCGTGAAGTTGAATTTCCGCAATGTCGGCAAAATGCCTAAAGCTGCAATGGGGCACAATGTTGTCTTTCTTAAAGCGGGCGTCGATTCTGGTGCATTTGCAACCGCTGCTGCAGCTGCTCGCGATAGTGATTACATACCCGTCGAACTAGCAGGCCAGATCCTCGCCTACACTAAACTTCTTGGTCCCGCTGAGAGCGACACAATCGAATTCACGGCACCCGCTGTATCTGGAGATTATGAATTTCTCTGTTCATTCCCCGCCCATCTATTTGCTGGCATGCGGGGTGTGATGACGGTGGAATAAACCCACAAAAGCCCTAGATACCGGCACTTCTGTGGAGCCACAGGGTCGTGACCACATCGACTAAGGCCTCAATGGAGTGGGGCGTCTGCTTCTAAAGATGGATCAAATTAAGCGCAAAGTCTTTTATAAGAATGCATCATTGACCTAACTTACCACCAAACGTAGAGGAAGAAATATATGAGCACACCTGTGACTGAGACGTAATACCAAATTGGAAAGGTCCAACGTGCCCAGGATTTGTGTCTATCACGTTTGCCGCGGATTGCTAGGGTAAGAGTCTTCAGCACTAGCGGTACGATTAAAATAGCGAGCACAATATGGGTGACCAGCATGGTGTAATAAATATTGCGCCAGGCACCTTCGCCGCCGAAAGGTGTATGCACTCCTTGCACTAGCCATTTGTGTAAAAGATAGAAAAATAAGAAGATAACTGAGACAGCAAAGGCTGAAACCATGCAAGCGCGGTGCGATTTCTCGCGACCGGTCTTGATAAAAATAAAGCCAGCAGTGAGCAGAATCGTAGCCGTGCCGTTGAGGCAGGCGTTTAACGTTGGAAGTGATTCAGTGAAAGTCATAGTAATATACTGCGATTCTCATAAGTATAGACACACTGATCTGAGACTAATCCTTTAAGAGATTTTTTGTATTTCTCTGAACAGTAAGTGTGTGCCGATTTTGTGTTTTGCTAGATTGACGCCTGAGTTGTTGATGAGGATTTTCAGTATATCTATTTTTTAATGTATGATCTAAAAGTAATCGTCTAATTGTTTCATTCTGAAGTTGAGATTATGTTCTTAGATCAGCCAAAGGTCTAGTACGAGAGGAATAAGCAGGGCTGGTAGA
>CESN01006813.1_pt1 | contig 15396 bp, 16 predicted proteins | sample 531181 | NCBI WGS metagenome assembly CESN01 (sample SAMEA2621990, study PRJEB7988) | marine metagenome | isolation source: saline water (ENVO:00002010), including
TGTCAAAATGTTTTAAATTTGTTAGAAAATAACGAAATTCGCGGCCTGATTGATAACAGAAGCGAGACAATTGGCAAGAAAATCAGAGATGCTGAACTTGAAAAAATTCCTTTTATGATTATCATAGGGGAACAAGAATCAGAAAAAAAAGAAATTTCTGTTAGAAGTCAAGGTGGAAAAGATTTTGGGAAGATGAAAGTCAAAGATTTTGTTAAAACCATTAAAAATAAAATTAAAATAGAAGTTTAACTTAAATTATTAATCATAGCAATAAGAAGACGAGGGGGAAGCAGACCCTGGAGGATAATAAAGAAAAACCCTCATAAAATAAATTCTGAAATTGAATCTAACGAAGTTAGATTAGTAGGTGACAATGTTGATATTGGAGTTTATCCGATAAGTAAAGCTCAAGATATCGCAAATAACCTAGATTTAGATCTTGTTGAAATTTCTCCTAATGCATCTCCTCCTGTTTGTAAGGCTTTAGATTATAAGAAATTCTTGTATGAACAGAGAAAAAGAGAAAAACAGCTGAAATCTAAATCTACAAAGGTAATTGTTAAAGAAATTAGATTTGGTCCGCAGACAGACGAACATGATTATGAATTTAAGAAGAAACATGCAGAAAAGTTTTTAAAAGATGGAGCAAAACTAAAAGCATTTGTATTTTTCAAAGGAAGATCAATAATATATAAAGATCAAGGGGAAATTCTTTTATTAAAATTAGCTCAGGATCTTGAAAGTTTAGGAAAAGTTGAGCAACTTCCAAAATTAGAAAGTAAAAAAATGATTATGATAATGTCTCCAAAAAAAATTAAATAATTATGCCAAAAATGAAAACAAAATCCAGTGCTAAAAAAAGGTTTAAAGTAACTGGAACTGGTAAAATAAAAAGAAAGCATGCTTTCAAAAATCATATTTTAACAAAGAAATCAAAAAAAAGAAAACTAGCTTTGACACATTCAGCATTAGTTCACACTAGTGATATGAATAGTGTAAAACAACAATTAAGATTAAAATAAGGGTTAAAATCCGTAAATGTAGGTAAGAAGAGTTTTATTACCACCTAATTTAAAATTATATAAAATGCCAAGATCAGTAAATTCAGTAGCTAAAAGAGCTAGGAGAAAAAAAATTTTAAAACAAGCTAAAGGTTATTTTGGACGTAGAAAAAATGTATGGACAATTGCAAAAAATGCAGTTGAAAAAGGGCTTCAATATTCTTACAGAGACAGAAGGGTAAAAAAAAGAAGCTTTAGATCACTTTGGATTATCAGAATAAATGCTGCTTGCAGAGTACATGATATGAGTTACTCTAATTTTATTAGTAAACTTAAATCGAATAAGATTAATATAAACAGAAAGGTACTAGCAGATTTAGCGGTTAACCATCCTGATGAATTTAAAAAAATAATTGAAAAAATAAAATAAATGTTAAAAAGGTAAATCTTCCTCACCTTGCTCATTTTCCTTAAATGTATCGTCATTAGCTGCAGCATTCATTTTAGAATGAAATTCGTAAGGAGACTCAAAGTTATCTAAGTCTTCAAACTTTCCTAAACTTGGAATAAACCTTATTCTAATATTTTCAAGTCCTCCATTTCTATGTTTTGAAACTATAAATTCAGCTTCTCCCTCTGTTGAGGATCTGTCATTATCATCCCAAGTATCAATTTTATAATATTCGGGTCTATAAATAAATGAAACTATATCTGCATCTTGCTCAATTGCTCCAGATTCCCTTAAATCAGAAAGTAACGGTCTTTTAGATGTTCTACCCTCAACCAATCTAGATAATTGAGATAAAGCAATAACAGGAATACTTAGCTCTTTTGCCAAAGCTTTTAAGTTTCTTGAAATAGTTGAAATCTCTTGTTCTCTGTTTCCTATTTTCATATTACCTCCAGCAGTCATCAACTGTAAATAATCTACAATTATAATCTTTACATCTTTTTGCGAAACCAATCTTCTGGCTTTCGCACGAAGGTCAAAAATTGAAAGCGAAGGGGTATCATCAATATATAAAGGGGCTTTTTCTAAATTTTTTACCCTTATATTAAGTTGTTCCCACTCATGTTTTTCAAGTTTACCAGTCCTTAGTTTATTAGAATCAAGACCTGTTTCAGATGATATCATTCTTGTAATTAGCTGAATTGAGGACATTTCTAATGAAAAAAATGCTAAGGGGATTTTATTTTCAATTGCAATATTTGAAGCCATAGATAAGGCCAGTGCTGTTTTACCCATTCCAGGTCTGGCAGCAATTATTACCAAATCACTCTGTTGCCATCCAGCCGTAAGCTTATCGATTTTATTGAAACCGGACGGAATACCACTTAGACCTTTTTTATTGGATATCGATTCAATTTTATTTTTTGCCTGAATAACTAAACTTTGCGCGGTTTCTGATGACTTTTTAATATTTCCTTGTGTTACGTCATAAAGCTTTGATTCAGCATTATCCAACAGATCAAAAACATCTTTTGATTCGTCATAGGAATCAGAGATTATTTCGTTAGATATTTTAATTAAACTTCTTTGAATAAACTTTTGTAAAATAATTCTGGCATGAAACTCAATATGTGCAGAAGAAGATACCTTTTGGGTTAAGGATATTAAATAAAAATCACCTCCAACTTTGTTATGTGTACCATCTTTTTTCAGTTGATTTGAAACAGTTAATAAATCAATTGGCTCACTTCTTTGGAAAAGCTTAAAAATAGCATCAAATATATTTTGATGAATTTCTTTGTAAAAAGATTCAGGGGTTAAAAGATCAATTACTTCATCAACTCCTTTTTTATCAATCATCATAGCACCTAAAACAACTTCCTCAAGATCAATGGCTTGTGGCGGTAGTTTCCCTTTTTCAAGATTGATAATAGTGCTGGGATCTAATTTAAGGTTTTTGTAGGATGGTTGTTTCATATTATCTAAAGTAGATAATAAGATTTAATTATGACATAATTTAGTATCTAATTAATCAACATAAAAAATGTTAATAACAATATAAAAATGTTAATAGCTAAAAATTAATTTTGATAAATTCCCATTTGAGAATATTTTTGCATTCTCCTGGCGATTAATTTTTCTTTTGAAAATGATGATAGCTCAGTGTATGACTTAATTATGTTTGACTTTACTAATTCAAAAGTTTTTGACTTGTTTCTGTGCGCACCACCAACAGGCTCTTTGATAATTTTATCTACTAAATTCATTTTTTTCATATCTTTAGCTGTTAGCTTTAATGCCTCAGCAGCTTTTTCTTTAAACTCCCAACTTCTCCATAGAATTGATGAACATGATTCAGGCGAAATAACTGAGTACCAAGTATTTTCAAGCATTAAAACAACATCTCCAACACCAATTCCCAAGGCACCACCTGATGCACCTTCACCAATAATCACAGTTATTATAGGTACATTTAATTTGGTCATTTCAAAAATGTTTCTTGCAATAGCTTGCCCTTGACCCCGTTCTTCAGCTTCAAGACCTGGGTATGCTCCGGGCGTATCAATCAATGTAACAACAGGAATATCAAACTTTTCTGCTAATTTCATCAGTCTCAAAGCTTTTCTATAACCCTCAGGATTGGCCATTCCAAAATTCCTATATTGACGATCTTTAGTATTATGACCTTTTTGTTGACCGATAAACATGAATGTTTGGTCTTTAATTTTCCCTAAGCCTCCAACCATTGCTTTATCGTCCTTGTAATTTCTATCACCATGTAATTCAAGAAATGTATTGCCAAAAATTGAATTTATGTAGTCTAAAGTATATGGACGATCAGGGTGTCTTGAAATTTGAACCTTTTGCCATGGTGTTAGATCAGAATAAATTTCTTTAATAGTTTGATCTAATTTTTTTTGAATCTTTATTCGAGTTTCTGTAACATCAACGTCAGATTTTTCTCCAAGCTCAATACAATCTGATAATTGCTTATCTAAATCTTTAATTGGTTCCTCAAATTCTAAATAATTCATATAAATTATTTGATAATAAAGATAAAAAAGATCTTATTAATTAATCTTTTTATTATATTTTTTTAAATAAAAATTTAAAAAAACTGAGAATAGAATTAACATGAGTCCAATGTAAAAGTTAGAACTCATTTGTTCAGATTCTCCAAAAATAATCAAGGCTAGAATTATTCCATATATAGGTTCTAAGTTATAGGCTAATACAGCGGTGTAAGGTGTAATGTAATTAAGAAGATATACAGCTGCAATAAATGCATATGCAGTACAAACTATACCTAAAATAAAAATATATAAATAATTCAAAGATAAATAACTTTCAATCAACAAATCATCAAGTCTATCTGTAATAATCAGGAAAATAGATATAAATATAACTCCAAATAAAAATTCATAAAATGATATTTTATACGCCTTATCATTTTTGATTAATAGACCATTTAAAACGGAGAATATCGAAGCGAAAAAAGCAGAAAATATTCCCAAAATTATCCCTGCTGAATAATTAAACTCAGAATTTAAAATCAAATATATAGCGATAATAACTAAAATAGATAATAATAATTCATGAGCTATAATTTTACGCATAAAAAAAAATGGTTCAATAAATGATGTAAAAAAAGCAGTTGTTGACATCATCGAAAGTGCTATTGTTACATTTGAATAATCAATTGACATAAAAAATGTTATCCAATGGAGAGATATTATAAAACCTAGAATAGAATACTTAAGGACATTTCGATATGATGTTTTTAGTTTTTTTCTCGTAATAAGGGAAAATAAAAAGATTATAATTAAAGCGATAAACATTCTATGCCATACTATTGAAATAGGAGAATTTGTAATTAATTTGCCCAAAATTGCAGTAAATCCTGCGATAAAAACTAAGAAATGTAGATGAATGTGATGTTTAATGTTATCTTTTCGCATTATATACAAGATAAATAGACAATAATCCAAATATAATATTTGGAAGCCATACCGCAATTATCGGAGATAAATCAGACTGTAAAGCTAAAACTCCAAATATCTTATCAAAAAAAACATAAACCATGGCAACTACTATCCCAAAGGCTAAATTTACCCCAGTCCCCCCTCTTCTTTTTTCAGATGAAACAGCAAAAGCGATTAACGTCAAAATAAAAATTGAAAAAGGAATACTCCATTTTTTATATTTTGCAACCAAATAGCGATCGATATTAGCCGAACCCTTTAATTTTTCATTTTCAATGAACTCAATTAAGTCATTATATTGTAATGATTCAGCGATATAATTAAGGGGTGTTAAATCTTCAACTTTAAAATCAAAAATTGTATCTAAAGATCTTTTATTATATATAATATCAATTGAATCTGTTATTGTCCTTTTTGAAAAATTATTTAAACGAAATTTATTAGATTTTTTAAGAAAACGTATACTTGTAGCACTAATTTTAAAATTCATTTTTTCACCATCAAAATTTTCAAGTGTAAAATTTGTTCCAACGTTATTTTTTGGATTAAACTGTGTTAGAAATATATATTCCCTTTCATTGATCTTTCGAAAAATATTTTTGCTGTCAATTGCCTTTTTATTTCCTCTCAAATATTTGTACGAAAAGTCATTGTAATTTTTAGTTGATTCAGGAACAATATACATTCCAGAATAAAGAGAAAAAATTGCAATAATAAACGAACCTATCATGTAAGGTTTTAAAATTCTCTTTAATGAAATTCCAGATGAATATAAAGCAACTATTTCAGAATTATTAGAAAGTTTTGATGTAAACCATGTAGTTGCTAGAAATAAAAATAATGGCAACAAACTAGACGAAAAATAAATACTAAAATTATAATAATGATTAATTATTTCACTAATTGGGACTTCTTTAGCAATCAGCTTATCAACATGCTCTGCTAAGTTTACAACTATGGCGATAGGAACAAAAAGAAGTTGAATTAACAGATAGGTGCTAATGTATTTAGTTAAAATATATTTATCAATTTTATTCAACTATAGTCTATTTGAAAGTTTAGCTACCATTTTATTTTTCCAATTTAAAAAATCTCCATTTATTATTTTATCCCTGGCTTTTTGCATCAAAGAGCTGTAAAAGCCTAAATTGTGTATAGATGCAATTTGTTTGCCTAGTATTTCATTCACAGTAAATAAATGTCTAAGATAAGCTTTTGAGTAATTATCAACCCAAGTTATATTTTCTGGGTCAATTGAACTAAAATCATTTGTCCATTTTTTATTTTTAATATTTATGATACCCTCAGTTGTAAAAAGCATTCCGTTTCTACCATTTCTTGTTGGCATTACACAATCAAACATATCAACACCTAAAGAGATGTTTTCCAGCAGGTTTGCAGGTGTCCCAACACCCATTAAATATCTTGGCTTAGATTTTGGCAAAATTTCACAAACACTTCCAACCATTTCATACATTGAATCATGGGGCTCTCCTACTGAAAGTCCGCCAATTGCATTTCCAAAACAATCTTTGGAAGATATTACTTTTGCAGATTGTTGTCTTAAGTCTTTATAAGTACTACCCTGAACAATTGGAAAAAAAATTTGTTTGAAACCATATTTTCCGTCTAAGGAATTAAATTTCGATATGCACCTATCCAACCATCTGTGAGTCAATTGCATGGAATTTTTTGCATAGTTATAATCACATGGATATGCTGGACATTCATCAAAAGCCATAATAATATTTGCCCCAATTGAGTTTTGAATTTCAACAGCATTCTCCGGGGTAAATAAGTGTTTACTACCATCAATATGACTTTTAAATTGTACTCCGTTTTCATTAATTTTTCTGTTGGAAGAAAGCGAATAAACCTGATAACCACCCGAATCAGTCAAAATATTTTTATTCCATTTCATAAACTTGTGAATACCCCCAGCATTTTCAATAACCTCTATTCCTGGTCTTAAGTAAAGATGGTAAGTATTTCCTAAAATTATTTCTGCTTTAATATCATTTTCAAGTTCCCTATGATGAACGCCCTTTACTGTTGCCTGTGTACCAACAGGCATAAACACTGGTGTACTAATCTCTCCGTGAGAGGTTTTAATCATACCTACTCTGGCACTTGAGTTTTTATCAAATGAAATAATTTTAAAAACAGGATCCATTAATGGCAAATATAATTAAGATAGACATCATTGACCATATTTGTTAATAAATGAAAAATTATTTCTTTTTTAAGTTTTTAAAATAGCATAAATTGTATTTGAATATAATTATACTTTAAATGTCAGAAATAGATAAACTGGAAAAAATTACGATTCAGACAAGAAGAGATATTTTGAGGATGGTTCACAAAGTAAATTCTGGTCATCCTGGTGGTTCATTAGGATGTTCTGAATTTTTAGTGACTTTGTTTCATAAAATAATGAAAAGAAAAGATAATTTTTCAATGGATGGCATTAATGAAGATTTATTTTTTCTTAGTAATGGACATATATCTCCTGTCTTTTATAGTGTTCTTGCTAGATGTGGGTATTTTAATATTGATGAATTAAATACTTTTCGACTAATTGATTCTAGACTTCAAGGTCATCCAACAACACATGAAGGACTTCCGGGAGTTAGGATATCATCAGGATCTCTTGGTCAAGGATTATCTGTAGCCATTGGAGCAGCATTATCAAAAAAACTCAATGATGATCAATCAATTATTTATTGTCTCATGGGTGATGGTGAACTTCAAGAAGGTCAAAATTGGGAAGCTATTATGTATGCATCCGCTAAAAAAGTTGACAACATAATTGCGGTTATTGATTTAAATGGCCAACAAATTGATGGTAGTACAGAGAATGTTTTAAATATGGGTAATTTAAACTCTAAGTTAAACTCATTTGGATGGAAAGTAATAGAAATAGATAACGGAAATGATATTCAAAGTATTATTGAGGGAATGGATCAAGCAAAAAATAATCTTTTTAGCAATAAACCTGTTATTGTATTTTTAAAAACTACTATGGGCAATGGTGTAGATTTTATGATGCATACCCACGAATGGCATGGAAAAGCTCCAAATGATGAGCAACTTGAGCTCGCATTAAAACAAAACAGTGAAACATTAGGCGATTATTAAGATGAAATACTACTCTTACACAGAAAAAAAAGATACTAGAAGTGGTTTTGGAGATGGATTAACAGAGTTAGGTAAAAAGAACCCAAATGTAGTAGCATTATGCGCCGATCTCACTGGATCTTTAAAAATGGGGGAATTTAAAAAAAACCACCCTGACAGGTTCTTCCAAGTGGGAATAGCAGAGGCAAATATGATGGGTATAGCTGCGGGAATGACAATTGGAGGTAAAATCCCTTTTACTGGAACATTTGCAAATTTTTCTACTGGAAGAGTTTATGATCAAATAAGACAATCTATTGCATATTCTGAAAAAAACGTTAAAATTTGTGCTTCTCATGCTGGGATTACATTGGGTGAAGATGGAGCTACCCATCAAATTTTAGAAGATATTGGTATGATGAAAATGCTTCCTGGTATGACTGTTATTAATCCCTGTGATTACAACCAAACAAAAGCTGCAACTCTGGCCATTGCAGATCATCGGGGACCAGTCTATTTAAGATTTGGAAGACCAAAAATACCTGTATTCATGCCAGAAAATCAAAAATTTGAAATTGGCAAAGCAATAACTTTAAGAGAAGGCAATGACGTTACAATTGCAGCAACAGGTCATCTTGTATGGGAAGCTTTAGAAGCTTTAAAAGCACTTGATGAAATAGGAATCAGCGCTGAAGTTATAAATTTTCATACTATTAAACCACTGGATGAAAAAATATTACTTAATTCAGTAAATAAAACAGGGTGTATTGTTTCAGCTGAAGAGCACAATTTCCTTGGTGGATTGGGAGAAAGTATCTCAAGAATACTATGTAAAAAACTACCAAGTCCTCAAGAATTCGTTGCTACTAATGATACTTTTGGTGAATCAGGTACCCCTGCTGAGCTAATGAAAAAGTATGGACTTGATTCTGAGTCCATAGTTGAAAGGTGCAAGCTCGTAATCGGAAGAAAATAATATCTAATCTAATCTGGATGCTGTATCATCTGAATCCAAATAGTTTGGAATACCATCCCCATCTGTATCATCATTGGTAGGATCTCCATCACCAATATCATTGGTAGGATCTCCATCACCATCTCTATCAACTGTCAAATCAGAATCAGGCTCCAAATCTTCATCAATAGTAGGGGTTCCGTCATTATCATCATCTGAATCAAGAAAATTATTGATAGGATCATCGTCAGAATTGTCATTTGTCAAATTTAAATCACCATCAAGATCTTCAAGATATGTTGGAACATTATCATTATCATGATCATTAACTTCTGATTGAAACAATTTAAACTTAAATATTAGATTTGAATATACAGGTACTGATCCTGCAGATGATGAAAAATATGCTAAACCTGATGGCAAAAACATTACTCCGATTCCTGGATTAGTATAGGAAACAGTTCCGTCATCATTAATATTGAAACTCTCTGCATTGTTGAATTGTGAAATTACTTTTCCCCAACCAGAAATAGTAGCAATTAAATCAAAATCCGTCGGATTAATAGAAGAATCAAATATACTCCCATCCATAAGATTCCCCTCATATGAAACTCTTACACTATCGCAAAAATTTGGAGAGGTATCTCCCCCACCTTGGTTAATTCGTAGGACATAATATTCATAATCTGTTTCTAGATATGTAGTTGAATATGTCTCTATGACATCAATTAACAGAGAATTTTGATCAGCATTTGGTAAAACACCGTCTTCAGGTAATGGACTTATCATGATTTCATATAATGAAATAGATTGATTACTAAGAATTGAATTACTTATGAAATGTGAGTTAAAGTATCCTAACAAAGAATCATTATCAATAACTTGTTGCTCTGTTCGATCAGCCTCTTCAATGGCTATTGGATTGTTATCATCTTTTCTGCATGATAGACTAATTATTAAAATTGAAATTAAAAAAAAACGTATTTTAACACTCATAATAATTAATTTTACCGAACAAAAATACAATTAATATACTATTCTAGAATGCAAAAGAAGAAAATACTAGAGAATACTCAAATCTTAAACAAAATAAAAAGGATTTCCTTGCAAATTATAGAATCTAATCTGGATTCAAATAAGATAATAATTTGTGGAATTGAAAAAAATGGTGCCTTACTTGCTAAGAAAATTTGCAAAGAATTAGATCTTATTTCTGAAAAAAATATAATTTTCTGTTCAATGAAAATTAATAAATTAAACCCAACTGAAAATATTCAATTATCTATCGATATAAATGAATGTAAAAATCAATCAGTGGTTATCGTTGATGATGTCCTTAACTCAGGAAAAACTTTGACATATGCTGTCAAACATTTTTTGGATATTGAAATTGAGAGCATTAAAACTGCTGTTTTAGTTAATAGAAGTCATAAGAAATTTCCAATCAGTGCTGATTTCAAAGGAATAAATCTTTCGTCATCACTTCAAAACCATGTAGATGTAGTATTTATGAAAGATAAAATAGAAGCATTTTTATTCTAATATTTCTATTATCTGTTTACTTATCTGATCAATAGATTTATCATCACAATTTATCGTATTTTTTGCCATTGAGTAATAATACTCTCTTTCAAATAAATGTTTTGAAACAAACTCAATTAACTTTTCTTTAGATTTAAATTTTGAAATCAACGGTCTATTTTTTTTCAGGGCAAATAATCTTTCTGATAAATTTTTTCGTGAATGTTTTAGGTAAAAACTAATATTATTATCAATATTAAAAATTTTATAATTTTCGTGATAGCAAGGTGTACCTCCCCCAAGTGATAAAATGGTATTATCTTTTTTTATAATTTCATTTAAATATTTTGATTCTATTTTTCGAAAATTAATATCACCTTTTTTTTTAAATAGTTTTGTAATAGAAAAACCTTCTTGATCTTCGATATATTTATCAAGATCAATATATTTCATTCGTAGTTTTTTAGAAAGCTTAGCCCCTATTTCAGTTTTTCCACTACCCATGTATCCAGTCAAAATAATATTCATAATATTATTGTCAGTTTATTAATCAAAAGCATTGTAATATAAATTAAACATTTTATATTTGCACCCTTCAAAGTAGTTAAATTTGACCTGGTAGCTCAGTTGGTAGAGCATCTCCCTTTTAAGGAGAGGGTCCTGGGTTCGAGCCCCAGCCAGGTCACTTTATAATTATCAATTCATTTTTTTATATTTAGAGTAACTGGTATTTTAAGAACTTCCATCGTTACTTAATTCAATTTTCATCATGTATCTTTACCGATATTTTTCAATAATGAGAATTATATTTATTGTTTTGTCAATTTTTTACTCTGCTTCTATTGCATCACAACAGTCCAACATAACAAAAATTGATACAAGTAATACTGAAAAGCTTGAAAAAGTAATTATTACAGGAACAAGAACTAAAAGAACACTTGCCTCTTTGCCTCTTAATGCTGATATAATCGCTAAAAATGAAATCGAAAAAAATAATTCAGGTAGACTCTCAGATATTATTAATGAACAAACAGGTTTGATTACTATTCCAGATTTTGGAGGAGTTGAGGGAATCCAAATGCAAGGACTCGATTCCCAATACACTTTAATTTTATTAGATAATCAGCCATTAATAGGAAGATCAGCGGGTACTTTTGATTTAAATAGAGTTACGCTTGGAAATGTTAATCAAATTGAAATTATTAGAGGAGCATCCTCTAGCTTGTATGGGAATGAGGCACTAGCAGGTGTTATTAATATCATTTCAGAAAAACCAAAAAACGGATTTACCAGTACTATTTCCAGTTTGGTTCAAACTAACAATACATTTGATAATAGCATTAGTGTATCGTTTAAAAATAAAAAATTTTACACATCTATTTTTCATAATATATATTCCAGTGACGGCTATGATTTAAAAGCTGATGATCAATTAAGAACAGTTAATAAATTTAATAATAATACATCTACTATAAATTTAGGGTTCAAATTAAATAACGAGTTTAAAGCAGATATTAATTTTAGAAGGTTTAAGCAAACAATTGATAATATTTCTACAAATAACTTGAAAGGAGAAAGTGAAATTGATGAAAAAAATAGCTATTTCAAAATCACATATAATTCGGATTTGTTAACATCACAGTTTAATTATTTTACAAGTAATTATAACACATATGAGTATCTAAATGATATTTCAGGAAATTTATATAGTGACAGTTATTACAATCATAATTTGCAAAAGCCTGAATTTATAAATACTATTAACTTAAAAAACTCAAAAATTGTATTTGGCTTGGGATATAAATCAGAAAAACTTAATAGAACTTTTTTTTATGAAAATCCTAAGCAAAACTCCCCTTTTATTTATCTTCAACATGATTTAAATATTGGCGAAAAAATCAATATTATTACTGGAGCCAGATATGATAAGTTTTCTAATTACAGGTCCCAAATTAGTCCAAAACTTGCTATGAAGTTTAATATCAATGATAGAAACTCTTTAAAGTTTTCTATAGGTTACGGATTTAAATCACCAGAATTCCGACAACTCTATTTCAATTTTGTTAACAGTACCATTGGCTACTCTGTTGTAGGATACAATGTTTATGAGGAAGTAATAAATCAATTAATTGATGAAGGTCAAATTGCAGGGATCATAGTTCCAATAGAGGAATTTAACAATAGACTTAAACCCGAAAGTTCATTGAGTATAAATTTGGGATTCGATCATACTTCAAAACAAAAGTTTAAATTAAAATCCAATTTCTTTCTTAATAAAGCAAGAAATTTAATAGATACTAGAATCGTTGCTACTAAAATAAATGGTCAAAGCGTGTTCAGTTACTATAATATTGACAAAGTATCAACTTTCGGAATGGAAGTTAGTTCTGATTTCAGGATCAACAAGAATTTAAAATTTTTATTGGGTTATCAACTTTTATATGCATTTGACAAAAATGTATTACAAGAGTTTATTGACGGAAATGTATATGCAAGAGTTAATCCAACATCCCCTGCATTCCGCCTAAAAAAATCTGATTATTTTGGGCTATTTAACAGATCCAGACATATGGGGGTTTTTAAAATAAGTTATGATAATATTTTATACGATTTTCAAACTGACCTCAGGATTAGATATCGTGGAAAATATGCATTATATGATACAAATGATAATAATTATTTAGATAAATTTGATAATTTTATTAAAGGTTATTTTATTACCAATTTTTCAATAAACAAATACATTAATTACAATTTAAATATTTCAGCAGGTATTAATAATATTTTTAATTTTAGAAATCCAGAAAATATTTCAAATATTTTTGGCAGATTATATTACTTTAGGCTAAAAATTAATTTTATTACTAAAAGATGAAGAAAATATATTTTATACTTATTTCTATTTTTATTTTTTCATGTAATTCTGATGAAACTGTAATTGAAAACACAAACTACAATACAATATATAATTTACATGCTCCCTCCGAAACAAGTTTTACAAAATTTGATTTTGATTCAGGAATGGAAACACCAAGTGAAAATGAATGGGACATCGCCTTTAAAACTACAACCATCATTGTAAACGGTGGAAGCAAGTTTACAGACGAAGAACCAGAGAGAACTGGTAATGCCGGAGCATATATTTATAATGGAATTTTAAGTGATGTAGAATTCGTGGATGATGAATTAATGATTCAAGACTCTGATCAGGGCTATGCAATAGCCACCGGAAGTGGAAATGGGTGGTATAATTATTCTGGCCCCCCTAATCACATAATTACACCCATCCCAGGAAAAGTTATTATTTTAAGAACTAGAGATAATAAATATGCTAAAATTGAAATACTTAGTTATTATTTAGATGCCCCAGATAATCCAGATTATACAATTAACGACTCAAGATACTACACCTTCAACTATGTATTACAATCTGAGCAAGGGAATACTACTTTCAACTAGTTTAAAATCCTTTCGGAAATCAATTCATTTGGATAACTGCAGCTCTGTTTTTTTCCAAATATATTGTAGCGTATTTTTGAGATTAATAGGTAAAAAATATCTAATATAAAAGTTGGAATTATATTGAAAGTAAGTCTGAAAATCGGATTTATATCAGTTTGATTGATACAATGTTTGACCGCTGTAGATCTAACCAAAATTTGTTTATTTTCATCAATAACGTAAACAGTATTTCCAAGCTTAATTTCAGGAAAGTTTTTCTTTATATATTTACTTTCAAAATGTGTGAAATAGATGTTTTTAGTCTTATTTCTTTTACTCAACCAAAGTACATATTTGCTGCACATAATACAATAGCCATCAAAAACAACAATATTTCTTTTCATATCAAAATTTAAATTGAACTGTACAATAATAATTCCTAGGTGGAGACGGGATAATACCAGGACCCGGGTAACCAGTAGCACGTCTAGTGAAATAATAATTATCTAACATATTATTAATACCTGTCTCAATTCTAAAAGCTTTGAAACTATAATTCGCAGAAAAATCTAAAATATCATATGCTGGAATTAGACCAATCACCCCACTCAGATTTGATGAAATGGAATTAGAGGAATCTGAGAACTGATCAGATAAATAAGAGTATTGTAAATAAGAAGTAAAATTCTTGTAACCAAACTTAAGTCCAGTTTTGAAATTATATTTTGGTACAAATTCAACTTCTTTTCCCTCTATTCCAGGCTCATTGGAACTTACATAACTAGACCCTATCAATGAAAAATTAAAAAAAGAACTCATAATAAATCTGTTATCTAAATTTAATATCTTTTTTAAATTAAAGTCAAGGAGACTTTCTAAACCATAAATTTCTGCATCACCTGTATTAGTTCGGTAAGCTTTTATATTTCCGTCATCAAACAGTTTTTGAATAAATCCTATTCTATTGTCGTAAGATAGAAAAAAAGTACTGAGATCATAACTCAAAATATTTTTTATGTTTCCTCTTACACCAAAATCTAATGTATACCCACTTTCATCTTGAATATTTGGATCAATTGCATAGGCTGGATTAACAGTGCTGATATCAGCAAAAGTTACAGATCTATAGTTTTGTGAAAAATTTGAGTATAAATCTATCTCACTAGCGATTTCATAAGAAACTCCTACTCCGCTTAACAAAAATAATCTTTCATTTTTTTTACTTTCATAAATTGTATCATGCTGAATTACATTAAGAGCTGCATCTTGTAGTATCCTTTCGTAGCTTCCATCAGCATTTGTGTCAATATATTCTAATCTTAGACCTGGTGTAATTGATAGATTTTCGATTGGTTTTATAATATTTTCCGCAAAGACGGAGATATTTTCATTTGGATAGTTATAATCAGACTGATTCACATAATTAGG
>CESN01095591.1_pt1 | contig 15373 bp, 19 predicted proteins | sample 531181 | NCBI WGS metagenome assembly CESN01 (sample SAMEA2621990, study PRJEB7988) | marine metagenome | isolation source: saline water (ENVO:00002010), including
TATCAGGTAATGACGAAAATACATTAGAATTCAACAAACTTGGTGGAGTAGGTTGTATCTCTGTTTCTGCAAATGTAGCACCAGAAATGTGTTCAAATTTTCATGGTTTGTGCAATTCAAATAAATTTGATGAAGCAAAAAAACTTTTTAATAAACTTTTACCATTACATGATGTAATGTTTGTGGAGAGCAATCCTGTACCAGCTAAATATAGTTTGAATTTGATGGGAATGATGTCAGAGAATGTAAGGTTACCCCTTGTTACAGCTGAGGATATATCAAAAGAAAAGATCAAAAAAGTTTTAAATAATCTATCATTAATTTAATGAAAAAAAAAAAATTCTCAAGCAACTGTGTTGCTCAAAATCGAAAGGCAAGATTTAATTTTTTTTTTGAGGATACTTATGAAGCAGGAATTGAATTGTTTGGTTCAGAAGTTAAATCTTTAAGAGATGGCAAAGGTAGTATTTCAGATTCATACGCTCTCGATAGTAGCGGTGAAATTTTTCTTTATAATTCTTATATCCCTATATATAAACAGAGTAGTTATAACAATCATGATCCAAGAAGACTAAGAAAGCTTTTATTAAAAAAAAAAGAAATTAATAAAATTATTGGAAAAATTAATAGAGAAGGTTTTACGGTAGTTCCTATAAAAATATTTTTTAACTCAAAAGGTATCGCAAAAATTAATGTGGCAATAGCAAAAGGGAAAAAACAACATGATAAAAGACTTACAAAAAAAGAAAGAGATTGGAATAGAGAAAAATCAAGAGTTTTTCGTAAATCGAGTTAATGAAAATTTTAGCCCTAGGATCAAACTTAAGATATAAAAACAATTCTCCAATAAAAAATATTGAGCTAGCTTATAAATGTATTGAAAAATTTGATATTAAAATTATAAATAAATCTAACATTTATAAATCAGAGCCTTATCCAAATAAGTTTGATCCTTTTTTTTTTAATTCAGTTATATCCATTAATACCAACTTAAAACCTTTCGAGTTACTTAAAAATATTTTAGAAATAGAAAAATTTTTTGGAAGAATCAGAAAAAAAAAGAATTGTCCAAGAACTTTAGATATTGATATTATTTGTTATGATAATTTAATATTAAAAAAAGAAAAATTAAAAATACCACATCCTTTATTGCACAAAAGACCATTTGTTATTTTGCCAATGATGGATTTAGATGAAAATTGGAAACATCCAGTTTTATTCAAAACTATTAATCAACTTATCAGGGAATTTAAGCCTGAAGAATTAAATAAAGTTAAAAAAATTAAATAAATTGATATAATAAAAATATGTCTGAAGCATCACAATTAATAAATAAAATCAAAACATACAATTCATATGTTGACGAGGATGTAATTAAGACTGCATATAATTACGCGGCAAAAGCACATAAGTTACAAAAACGTCATTCAGGTGATCCATATATAAGCCATCCATTGGCAGTAGCAAATATACTGGCTGAATTAAAATTAGACGGGCCAACAATTACTACTGCATTATTACATGATACAATTGAAGATACAAAAGCAACATTTGTAGAATTAAAAAAAAAATTTGGAAGTGAAATAGCAGAATTGGTTGATGGTGTTACAAAAATTTCAAAATTGGAAACAGAAAAAAATAGTTTAATTGCAGGAGAAAATTTTAGAAAATTAATATTAGCAACTTCAAAAGATATTAGAGTTTTATTAGTCAAACTTGCTGATAGATTACACAATATACGAACAATAAACTCAATTGAGAGTAAACAAAAAAGAGAAAAAATTGCTCGCGAGACTATGGAAATTTATGCACCTCTTGCTGAAAGAATGGGTATGCATAAGGTCAGGGATGAGTTAGAGGATAAATCTTTTTCTGTTTTAAATGATGAAGCAAGATCATTAATAACAAATAGAGTTCAAGAAATTGCACCTAGTAGATTAAAAATTTTTAATGTGGTTATATTAGAGATCAAAAATATTTTGATTGAAAATGAAATTAATGCTGAAGTCATAGGAAGAGAAAAAACTCCTTTTTCAATATGGAGAAAAGTAAACGAAAAAAGGGTGTCTCTTGAACAAATTACTGACTTAATAGGTGTTAGGGTTATCACAAAGAATATTTTGGATTGTTATAAAGCTTTAGGTATTTTTCATAAAAAATGGAGCGCTGTTCCTGGAAGATTTAAAGACTACATATCAACGCCAAAATCTAATAAATACCAATCAATACACACAACTATAATTGGTCCAAAAAAACAAAGAGTTGAAATACAAATCCGCACAAGTGAAATGAATGACTATGCTGAAAGAGGTATTGCGGCTCATTGGTTATACAAAAAAAATGAAAAAGTCGACAAAAGAAATAGCTATGAATATTCATGGTTAAGCGATTTAGTTGAGTTTCTTGAGTCAGGTGAAAACCCAGAGCATTATTACGAGTATACCAAACTTCAACTTTATTCTGATCAAGTGTTTTGTTTTACACCGAATGGTGCAGTTATAAGGTTGCCAAAAAAAGCAACACCAATAGATTTTGCTTATGCCGTACACACTGATCTTGGAGACTCATGTACTGGTTGTAAAATAAATGGAAAATATTCTCAGCTTCAAACACAACTTAGAAATGGTGATCATGTTGAAATAATAAGCTCAACCAAAAAATCTCCGTCTTACCATTGGTTGTCTTATGCAAAAACAGGAAAAGCAAGGAGTGCAATAAGAAGATATTGGCATGATAAGTTACCAGTTAAAAATGAGAGCAAAATTCATAAATCAAGTATTTGGGTTTTATTAAGTCATAAGGCTGGCACACTTGGTGAAATTTGTACTTTAATAGGAAAACATAAATGCAATATATATAATGTTGAGCTTGTAGATAAAAAAGAAGACTTTCTAAGTTTTATATTTGATGTAGAGGTAAAAAACTTGAAAGATTTTACAAATTTAATTTCTGAATTAAAAGTAAGGTCTATTAATTTTAAAATAATTAGACATAGAAAGTTAAATTAATGTTATCAGAAAAAGAAACATTAGAAATTTTAAAAAAAACTCACTCTTTATTAGAAGGACATTTTATTCTCTCTTCAGGCTTAAGAAGTGAAAAATATTTACAATGTGCAAAATTAATGATGTATCCGGATTTAGCTGAAAAAATTTGTCAATCTTTATCTGATAAAATTAAAAAAGAAAGTTTAAACTTTGATATTATTGCCTCTCCTGCTATTGGTGGAATATTAGTTGGTTATCAAGTTTCAAAATTTTTGAATGTTCCAAATATTTTTGTTGAAAGAGTCAACAATATATTTCAATTAAGAAGAGGATTTAACTGCAAAAATAAAAATATTTTAATAATTGAGGATGTTATAACTACCGGAAAATCTAGCATTGAGTGTGCAGAATGTCTTAAAAATTTAGGAGCTGAAATATCTGGTTTTGGGTGTATTGTTGATCGAACCGCAGGAAAATCTAGAATAGATAAAATTATTTCTCAAATAAGTTTTAATTTTTCAACATTTACCAAAGATAACTTGCCTGAACATTTAAAAAATATAGAGGTAACTAAACCAGGAAGTAGGAATATTTAAAATAATGAACGCCAAACTCGGAGTGAATATTGATCATGTTGCCACATTACGTAATGCAAGAGGAGAGGATCATCCAAATATAATTAAAGCTGCAAAAGAAGTAATAAAATATGGAGCAGACTCTATTACTATACATGTGAGAGAAGACCAGAGACACATTAAAAAAGACGATGCATTGATGCTAAAACAAAAAATTAAAAAACCAATTAATTTAGAAATGGCACCAACTATAGAAATGATGAATTTTGCTATTAGATTAAAACCTGAGTATGTTTGTATAGTACCAGAGAAAAGAAAAGAGGTCACCACTGAAGGTGGATTAAATTTGAAAAATACAAATTTATCTAAAATTATTAATAAATTAAAAAAAAAAAATATCAAAGTATCGTTATTTATTAATCCAAACATTAATGATGTTGAAAAATCTAATAAATTAGGAGTTGAGACAGTAGAGATTCATACTGGATCTTTTTCAAAAGCTATAAACAAAAAGGATAAAAAAAAAATTATTTCGGAATTTCAAAAAATAAAAAAATGCAAATTATATTGTGATAAGACAAAATTAAACTTCAATCTTGGACATGGTTTAAGCTATGTTTCTTTAAAATATTTAAAAAAAATTAAAGGAGTTAACGAATATAATATAGGACATTTTATAATTGGAGAAAGTTTGTTTAGGGGATTTGGTAACGTTATTACAAAATTTAAAAGAATTATTAAATAGTTATGTCTATTTTGGGTTTAGGCAGTGATATAATAAATATTCAAAGAATAGAAAAAATTTTAAAAAATAATAAAGAAAAGTTTTTAAAAAAAATTTTTAACCCGAAGGAAAGTATACCAAACCAAAATATTACAGAATTTGTAGCAAAAAATTTTGCAGTTAAGGAAGCATTTTCAAAAGCATTAGGATCAGGAATTGGCAAGGTAATTAACTTTAAAGAGATATTAGTGAGTCGAAATAGAGCTGGCGCACCAATTATTAAGTTAGTAAAAAAAGCTGAATTACGTATATTAAAAAAATTTAAGGTTAAAAAGGTCAATTATTTAGTGTCTGTAAGCGACGATTATCCTTTTGCTTTTGCAATAGTTGTTATATCGAAATAATTCTTTCATGAAAAAAAAAATAATTGAAAATATTAAAACGTTATTAATAGCTTTGATTTTAGCAATTATAATAAGATCATTATTATTGCAGCCATTTTATATACCTTCATCATCAATGGAAAATACATTATTGATAGGTGATAGATTATTTGTAACCAAATATACGTATGGTTATAGTCGTCATTCGTTTCCCTTCAGCATAAGAATATTGAGAAATAGAATATTTTACAATGAACCAGCCAGGGGCGATGTAATAGTTTTTAAAACACCAGCTGATAATCGAACCGACTATATAAAAAGATTAGTTGGTATTCCTGGAGATGAAATACAATTTATTAATGGCGATCTATTTATAAATAAAACAAAAGTTGAAAAAAGGTTTGTAAAAAAAAGTAAAGTTTTTTGTGGAAGTGAGATTTTAAACGTAAATATATACAAAGAAAAAATAAATAAAAAAAGTGAGTATGAAGTTGCATATTCTGAAAATAACTCGATGACTGATACTGATCCATATAAAGTCCCTAATAATCATTTTTTCTTTTTAGGTGATAATAGAGATTGCTCAAAAGATAGTAGATTTTTAACTAGCGTTGGATACGTTGATAGAGAAAATTTAGTTGGAAAAGCGAGATTTTTATTTTTTTCAAATGACGCTACCATTGGTAATTTTATAACATTATGGAAATGGCATCGTTCAATTCGCTTTAACAGAATTCTAAAAAAAATTATCTAATGAAACAAAGTGATATTAATCAAATAGAAAAAACACTAGGTATTAAATTTTTTAACAAAAACTTATTAGAAAGAGCTTTCACTCATAAAAGTAAATCAGTAAATTTAAATAATGAAAGATTAGAGTTTTTAGGAGATAGAGTTTTAGGTTTAGTTATTGCTCATTATTTAAATGACAAATATCCAAAAGATAGCGAAGGCGTATTAGATAAAAAACTTGCTTCACTCGTGAATAAAGAAGTTTGCTCTAAAGTTATTTCATCTATTAATATTGATAAATATCTTAGTATCAGTAAGGCACAAAAAAAAAATAAATCTGGAAATAGAAAAATTTTAGGAGACTTATGCGAGTCTATTATTGGAGCAGTTTTTTTAGATAAAGGTTTTGATCAAACGAAGAGGTTTATTTTAAAAATATGGAGCGAATGTCTTAAGAATACAGAAGTAGTTGTTGTAGATCCAAAGACTAAACTTCAAGAATATTCATTGAAATTATTCAAAAAATTACCTGAATATAAGTATATTTCAAATACTGGACCATCACATAAACCAAATTTTAAAGTATCAGTATCTATAACTAAATCTAAAACTTTTACAGCAATAGGTGCCTCAAAAAAAAATGCAGAGACAAATGCAGCAAAAAAATTACTTGAATTTCTAAAAATAGATTAATGAATACATCATTTATAGCTTTATCTGGACCAACTAACTCAGGAAAATCTACTTTATTAAATTCCTTTGCAAACAAAAAAGTTTCAATTGTCTCAAAAAAAATTCAGACAACTGCTTTTAATATTGAGTATTCAATTTACTATAAAAAAACTAAAATGATATTTATTGATACACCAGGTTTTTATAAAGATAACATCAGTGATAACTATTTAAGAGAAGCTTATCAAGGTTTAGAAAGAGCAGATATTGTTGTGTTCATTTTAGATATAAATAATAAATTTAGACACTTAGATAAAATAAAAAATAACTTAAATAATATAGAAAAGAAAATTCTTGTTTTTAATAAAATTGATAAAGTTGATAATGAAGAGATTTTAACAAAAATAAAAAAAATAGATTTTCTTAATGATTTTGATCAAATTTTTTACATATCCGCTCTAAAAAAAAAAAATACTGAAAAAATACTTAATTACATTGAGCAAAATACAAAAAAGAATAGCAGGAAGTTTACAAAAAGAATTTCTTCCCAAAAATTTTTTTCAGAAATAACAAGAGAAGCTTTATTAAACTACGTACACAAAGAAATACCATATAAATCATTAATTATCACAGACAAAATTCAAAAAGGTTACTTCGTTACAATTAATCAAACTATTATTGTCAGGTCTCAAGCTCATAAAAAAATAATATTAGGTAAAAATGGTAAAATGATTAAAAATATTGGAATTTATTCGAGAAAGCAGCTTGAAAAAATTATGAAAAAAAAAGTGAATTTATTTTTAAAATTAAAAATATCAAAAAATATATAAATGCGTTGGAGTGATGAAGGATATATTGTTTCAATTGTATCTAGTAAGGAAAATTCATCTATAATTAAAGTTTTCTCAAAAAACTACGGTTGTTATTCAGGTATTTTTTATGGCAGTTCATCAAAAAAAAAAAAGCAGATTTGCAACTTGGTAATAAAGTTAAGATAAATTATAACTCTAAAAGTGAAGATTCATTAGGATATTTTACTCTTGAATTAATTGAGAACACTTCTATAAAATTTTTTAATGATAATATTAAGCTAAATTTACTAATAACTTCAATTGAAGTCATCTCCAAAGTAATGCCAGAACGGCAAAAATATCTAGAATGTTACGCAGATTTCAATAAGTTTATTAGAGAATTAAAGGACGATAGTTTAAAATCTTATCTTGTATGGGAGTTTAATTTCTTAAAAAATATAGGTTATGGTCTTGACTTTAGTGAGAAAAATTTTGATGAAAAAACCAAAGATCTTTTACAAAGAAAAATTGTTGATTTTTCTTTTAATGACTTAAAAATAATTTTTAATTTAAACAACGAAATAATTAATAATAGATTAGTAGATATAATTAATATATCTAATTTTAAAAATAGAAAAAAAATTTTTAAGTATTTCAATGAGTAAAAATATAATTAACGATGAATTAAAAAATCAGTTTGCTAAAAAATATTTGGCTTATGCTTTATCTACAATTACTCAAAGAGCATTACCAGATGTAAGAGATGGTTTAAAACCTGTTCATAGACGATTAATTTATGCTATGTATTTACTAAACCTAAGCCCAAAATCTCAATTTAAAAAATCGGCAAGAGTTGTTGGCGATGTAATAGGAAAGTTTCATCCACACGGAGATCAATCTGTATATGATGCTCTAGTGAGGTTAGCTCAAGATTTTGTAACCAAATATCCTTTGATCAATGGGCAAGGTAATTTTGGTAACATTGACGGAGATAATGCTGCAGCAATGAGGTACACAGAAACGAAATTAACAGCTACGTCTCAGTTTTTACTAAAAAATATTGAGGAAGAGACAGTTGAATTCAAAAAAACTTATGATGGAGAACTTGAAGAGCCTGAAATTTTACCGTCTCAATTTCCAAATATATTGGCTAATGGTTCATCCGGTATCGCTGTTGGAATGGCAACATCAATACCTCCTCATAATGTTCATGAAATATGTGATGCAATTATTTATTTAAATAATAATCCAAAAGCAACAGTGCGTAATTTACTTAAATTTATTCAAGGACCAGATTTCCCTACAGGTGGAATATTGAATGATGATAAAAAAGAAATTTACAAAGCATATAATACAGGACGAGGTTATTTTGAAATTAAATCAAAATATAATATTGAAGATCTTGGAAAAGGTTCATATCAAATTGCAATTACTGAGATTCCATATTCTGTTAATAAATCAAAATTAATAGAAAAAATTGCTGAAATTATAATAAATAAAAAAAATAAATTGCTAAATCATGTTAGTGACGAGTCTGATGAAAAAATAAGAATTGTACTCAGACCCAAATCCAGGAACATTTCACCCCAAGATTTAATGAACTCCTTATTTGAGCAAACAGAATTAAAAAATAAATTTTTTCTTAATATGAATGTTTTAAATTCTAGAAAAGAACCAAAAGTAATGAATTTAAAAGAGGTTTTAAATTCTTTGCTAAATCACCGTTATGTAATACTTAATAGAAGAATTAATTATCGGTTGAATAAAATTAAAGTAAGATTAGAAATTTTAAGGGGATTTTTAATTGTTTTTAATGATTTAGATAAAATTATAAAAATAATAAGGAGCTCACGTGATCCAAAAAAAGAATTGGTCATAAAATTTAGACTCTCGTTTTTACAGGTCGATGCAATTTTGGAAATGCGTTTAAGAAACTTAAAAAAAATAGAAGAAAATGAAATAAGAAAAGAATTTAAAAATTTAGAAAGTGAAAAAAAAAGACTAAATAAAATAATAAAGTCAAATGCTCTACAAAGAAATGAAATTAATCAAGAGTATAAGGAAATAATAAATGAGTTTGGAAATGATACTGTATATGGAAAAAGAAAATCAATTAAAAAGGAGTTTGAAAATTTTACGAGTAATGATTTAAAATCTAAATTAAAAGTTATTGAAAATATTAATATATCACTAATTTCAAAACAATTTCTTAAAGTAAAAAAAGGTCACTACAAGTACTCAGAGTTATCAGATGATAAAAATATAAACCTTATAATGAATTGTAAATCAACCGATAAAATAATTTTGCTCTCTAATTTTGGCAAATCTTATACTCTTGATTGTGCAACACTTAAATTTGGACCTATAAAAGGTATATCTATATCACAATATGTAAAACTTGTAGACAAAGAGGAAATTATCGATGCATTTGTCTTTGTTACAAATATCAAAATTATACTTTCAACAAAAAAAGGTTATGGATATATAATAAAATCTGATGATTTGGTTGGTAGTAAAAAATCTGGGAAAAAAATATTTCTAAATCATGCTAATGATGAATTATACACGTCATGTGCTATAAATGAGAAAATTGATAGATTTGTTTCTATTTTCTTTTCTGAGGGCGAAAAGTTAAAATTATTAATTTTTAAATTAAAAGAGATTCCATCATTTAAAAAAAGTTCTGGTGTACTACTATACAAAGCTAAGGGTTTTAATACATTTTGTATAAACTGTATTAATAAAAATTTAATTTATTACGATAGCAATAATAAAAAAATTAATATAAGCAAAAAAATTAAATCTTACGTTTCAAAAAAAGGCAAGCAAGGAAAATCGATTAAAATTTCGAACACACGTCATCTTATTTTTAGAGGTTATCAAGATAACTATAAGTTTTATGATTAACAATTTTAAATTAGCGCTCTCAAACTATCCTACGGGTATAATCTGTATATTTTCTAAAAATTTAAAAGGCTATTACGACTCTATAATAATTAATTCTTTTGCATCAGTCTCTCTGAAACCACTTTTGGTTCTTTGGAGTTTAGATAAAAAGTCTAGTAAGTTTAATGTATTTAAAAACTCAAAAAATCACATTGTAGTTATCTTAAGTGGTAATCAAAAAAAGATTACTAAAGAATTAGCTTTTCAAAAAGATCAGATAAGTAAAAAGGAATTTTCAAATATTTTAAAAAAGTCAATTTGTTATTTTACTTGTTCAAAAAACAAGGTAATTAAAGCGGGTGACCATTTGACTTTTTTTTTAAAAATAAATAAAGTATCTCAAATTAAAAAAAATAGACCTTTAATTTATTATAAAAAAAAATTTTTAATTTTGTAAAAAAAAATTATCGGAAGTAATAATAAGTAAGTTGAATTATGATCAGCTTTTATGTAAAGTGAATTATAAACATTGTCTAAAATATATATAACAAACTCTATTTTTATTTCTTCTGACCACGCTGGTTACAATCTAAAAAATATAATAGTTGAATTTTTGATATCTAAAAACGTAAAAGTTGTTGATTTAGGCCCAAACAATAAGGATTCTGTTGATTACCCGGATTATGCAAAAAAACTTGTAAAAAAAATTTCAAATTCAAAATACGGTATTTTAATTTGTGGTACGGGGATAGGCATGTCAATTATGGCGAATCGATATAAAAAAGTTAGAGCAGCTCTAGTTTCGAGCGTAAAAATAGCTAAATTAGCTAGAGAGCATAATAATTCTAATATATTAATTTTAGGATCTAGGGTGACAAATAAAATTAATGCTTTAAATATAGTAAATAATTTTTTTAAAACTAAATTTTTAAAAGGACGACACCTAAAAAGAATAAGGAAATTAAAAAATGTCTAAAGAAATAAAAATAAATAATAATTTTTTTGATCAAAATTTACAAAATATTGATCCAGAAATATATTCTTCGATTAATGAGGAATTGAATAGGCAAAAGAATCACTTAGAACTTATTGCTTCTGAAAATATTGCCTCACGTGCTGTATTGGAAGCGCAAGGGTCAGTCCTTACTAATAAATACGCAGAAGGTTATCCAGGAAAAAGATATTATGGTGGATGTGAATTTGTTGATAAATCTGAAATTTTAGCAATTGATAGGGCTACAAAATTATTTGATGTAAAATATGCCAATGTTCAACCACACTCAGGCGCTCAGGCAAATGGAGCTGTTTTTTTGGCTTTACTAAAACCTGGAGACACAATTCTTGGAATGGGTATTGATCAAGGTGGACATCTAACTCATGGCGCGCCTCCAGCACAATCTGGTAGATGGTTTAACGCGGTATCATATGGTGTAGATAAAGAAAGCGGTCTAATAGATTATGAACAGGTTGAAAATAAAGCTGAAGAACATAAACCAAAACTAATAATAGCTGGTGGAAGTGCTTATTCAAGAATTATCGATTTTAAAAAATTTAGAGAAATTTCTGATAAGGTCGGAGCATATCTGCTGGTTGATATGGCTCATTTTTCAGGATTGGTAGCAGGTAAAGTATATCCAAACCCATGTGATTATGCTGATGTTGTAACATCAACAACTCATAAAGTTTTAAGAGGACCAAGAGGTGGTATAATTTTGACTAATGATGAAGAATTAGCAAAAAAATTTAATTCAGCAGTTTTTCCCGGATTGCAAGGCGGTCCATTAATGCATGTTATTGCATCTAAAGCTGTTTGCTTCAAAGAAGCTTTACAAGATGATTTTAAAATTTATGCAAAAAATGTTGTAGAAAACGCAAAAATTTTATCAGCCACACTAAAAAATTTAGGATATGAAATATTTTCAGGTGGAACTGATACTCATCTTGTTTTAATTGACCTTAGACCGTTAGGTTTGACAGGTAAACAGGCTGAAAAATCTTTAGTAAATGCAAATTTAACGTGTAATAAAAACGGAATACCTTATGATGAAGCTAAGCCATGGATTACATCTGGAATCAGATTAGGTACCCCAGCATGTACTACTAGAGGATTGGGTCTAGCTGAATTTAAAATAGTTGCAGAATTATTAAATGACGTATTGCAAGGATTGAAAAATAATCAAGCTGATAATTCAAATGCTGAAAATTCTGTAAAATTAAAAGTAATTGAACTTTGTAAGAAGTTTCCAATTTACTAATTTATGTTGTGTCCATTCTGTAAAGAAAAAGATACATCTGTTATTGACTCAAGATCTACAGAGGATGGTACAGCTATAAGACGTAGAAGACTATGTGGTTGCGGTAAACAGAGGTTTACAACTTTTGAGAGAGTTCAATTCAGAGAGTTAACCGTTATAAAAAAAAATGGAAGAAAATCACAATTTGATAGAGAGAAGTTAACAAAATCAATTTTAACCGCACTTAGAAAAAGACCAGTAGATAATGATACGATTGAAAAGTTTGTTTCAAAAATTTATCGAAGTTTAGAGGATTTGGGACAAAATGAAATTATGTCATCTACAATAGGTAAATTTGTAATGGATGGTTTAAAAGAATTAGATCATGTTGGTTATGTGAGGTTTGCTTCTGTATACACTGATTTTAAAGAAGCAAAAGATTTCGAGCAATTTGTAGATAAGATAGATGCCCAAAATAAAAAATAAAAAAAAAGATACTTATTTTTTAAAACTCTCAAACAAGTTATCAGAAATTAATCAATTTTTGACTTACCCAAACCCGTGTGTGGGTGCAGTTTTAGTATCAAAAAATCAAAATAGAATAGCATTTACTGGAAAAGGTGGATCTCCTCATGCTGAATATAAATTGCTAAAAAATGAAAAAAATATTCAAAATGGCAAACTTTATACATCTTTAGAACCATGCTCTCATAGAGGAAAAAATCCTTCGTGCGTTGAAATCATTATTAAAAAAAGAATAAACACTATTTTTACTAGTTGTAGAGATTTTGATAAAAGAGTTCTCGAGAATACTGAAAAAATTTTAAAAAATAAAGGTGTTAAAATTTATTATTATAATAAAATATGCGAAGCATCTTCAAATCATAATTTTTCATGCAAAAATAGAATACCATACGTATCTGCAAAAATAGCAATAAGTAACGATTATTATACAAAACATAAATTCAAAAGACTTTTTACAAGTAATGAAGCTTTAAAGTTTGCGCATTTAAAAAGATATCAAGCTGACTCTATTTTAATTGGAAAAAATACATTGAACGATGATAATCCTAAATTAAACTGTAGGATTAATGGTATAGAAAAAAATATTTGTAAATTTTTAATTAATCCCAATCTTGATATCAAGTCATATATTTTTAAAAATAATTTTTTAACAAATTCATACATTTTTCATGATTCTAAAGACTTAAAAAAAATAAAAAAAGCAAATAAAAACTTTAGGCTCATTTATTTCAATTTTAATCAATTGCATGCTAGTTTAAAAATATTAAAGAAAATCTATGAGCTTGGTTATAAAAAACTATTAATCGAAGGTGGCGCAAATACTTTACAAAGATTTATGGATGCTAATTTAGTAAATGAACTAAATATTGTTAAAAATAAACAATATTTTAATAAACATGGTCTAAAAAGTTTAAGTAAAATTATAAAACCAAAAAAAATGTCACTAATAGAAACAATTCTACTAGAAGATGATAGCATTTTAATTTACAAAGCAAAAAATGTTTACAGGTATAATTAAAAATACGTCTAAGTTAGAACAGGTTATTAATAAATCAAAAAACTACACTTTTATATTAAGCAGCGATTTAAACTTAAGTCGTAAAGATATCGGTACATCTATATCTATTGACGGTGTATGTTTAACATTGGTTAAGATTGTAAAATTTAATAAATTAAAAAAGTTATATTTTAATATATCTCCTGAAACACTAAACGTTTCTTCTCTTAAATATAAAAAAAAGGGGGATATTCTTAATCTAGAGAAATCATTAAAATACGGAGATGAAATAGCAGGTCATTTTGTTCAAGGTCATATAGATGATATTGGTATAATTTTATCAAAACAAATATACGAGAATTCTTGGAGCTTTTGGATTAAAGTTAAAAAAAAGTTTTCTAAATTTTTAATTAAAAAAGGATCTGTCTCTGTGAATGGTGTATCTTTAACAATTAATGAAATTAAAAATACAAAATTTAAAATAGATGTTATTCCACATACTTTTAGAGAAACTAATATAAAATTTCTTAAAAAAGATATGATTGTAAATATAGAGTTTGATCTGGTAATTAAATTTTTAAGAAAATGAAAAAAAAATATTGTTCTATTGAAAAATTAATAAAATTAGCAAGACAAGGCAAAGTGTTTATTTTGGTTGACGATGAAAATAGAGAAAATGAGGGTGATTTAGTTTTTATAGCAAATAAATCTACACCTAAAAAAATAAATTTTATGGCAAAATATGGACGTGGACTTATTTGTTTAGCTATTGATAAAAAAAAATCTGATAAACTTGGATTAAAACTAATGTCGAACTCTAATGGCTCCAGATTTAGTACAGCTTTTACTGTAAGCATAGAAGCTAAAAATGGGGTAACAACAGGCATATCCGCCTTTGATAGATCAAAAACTATTTCGACCGCAATGAAACAATCATCTACTAAGCATGATATTGTAACTCCAGGTCATATATTTCCATTAGTAGCAAAAAATGGTGGGGTTTTAATAAGAGCTGGTCATACTGAAGCATCTGTAGATATTGCCAAAATTGCTTCTAATTCAAATGGCGCTGTAATATGTGAAATAATGAATGATGACGGATCAATGGCCAAAAGAGATCAACTTTTTAAATTTGCAAAAAAACATAAACTAGAAATAGCAAAAATTGAAGATTTAATTTCATACAGATTAAAAAAAGAAACTTTTATTAAACTAAAGAAGCAATCTAAAATTAAATTTAAAGATTTTTATCTTGAAAAACATATTTTTGTAAATTCGGTAGATAAACAATATCATTTAGCTTTTACAAGTCCTAATTTAAATACTAAAAATTGTAAAGTTCGTGTTTTATCATTAAAAGAAAAAGACAAAAATAAAAACATATTAAACTTAGTTGAGGTAAAAAAATCATTAAATCATTTAATTAAAAATGATAATTTTATTTTAATTATTATTCAGGATTTTATTATGAGCACAAATAATAATATTATGAAATTTATAAATTCAAAAAGAGATTTGCCAAAAAATTTGATACGAAATTATGGTGTGGGAGCACAAATTATAAAAAAAATGGGCTTAAAAAACATAACTTTGGTAACGAAATCAAAAAAAAGAATAGTAGGCCTTGATGGTTTTGGTATTAAAATTGATAAACAAGAAATATTTAAATGAAAAAATGCTTAATAGTTTATTCTGATTATTATAAAGACGTTTCTAAATCTTTGTTATCTGGAGCAATAAAAATTCTAGAAAGTAAAAATATTAAATACGATGTTTATTCTGTAAATGGATCTTTTGAAATTCCTCAATTAATAAATATTAAACTTAAATCAAATAAATATAACTCAGCTATTGCAATTGGTTGTGT
>CESN01025724.1_pt1 | contig 15259 bp, 8 predicted proteins | sample 531181 | NCBI WGS metagenome assembly CESN01 (sample SAMEA2621990, study PRJEB7988) | marine metagenome | isolation source: saline water (ENVO:00002010), including
GCGACTTACACATAACTCACAAAAATTTTAGACAGATATGGAATTCACTCACAATCCGCCCAAATCACAGGGTCTCTATGATCCAAGGAACGAACACGAAAACTGCGGAATCGGCCTGATTGTCGACATGAAAGGTCGCAAATCCCACAGTATTGTGAAAGGTGCGCTCGAGATTTGCGTGAACCTTGACCACCGCGGCGGCTGCGGTTGCGATCCAATTACTGGGGATGGTGCTGGTATCTTTATCCAACTCCCTCACAACTTTTTCAAAAAGATCTGCAAAAAAGAAGCGGGCTTCGAAGTTCCGGGTGAGGGCGATTATGGTGTCGGCTTTGTGTTTCTCTCCAAAAACGACGAAGAGCGCAGGCACGAGGAGGCAATCATTGAAGAGATCGTGGCGGAGGAAGGGCTAAGCATGCTCGGCTGGCGTGATGTGCCCGTCCGTAACGAGATTCTCGGCAAAGCATCGGCTGCCTGCGAGCCTTGTATGCGCCAGTTTTTCGTCGCTCGTGGCGACGCTTGTGAAGCGGGTATCTCCTTTGAACGCAAACTTTACATAGTCCGCCGCCTATCGACTCACCGCATCCGCTACTCAGGTGAAGATGAAGACGCGCTCTTCTACATTACATCGCTTTCTAGCCGCACGATGACTTACAAGGGTATGCTCACAACTGAACAGCTTGAGCACTATTTCCCTGACCTCTCCGATGAGGCAATGGATTCAGCACTCGCACTGACTCACTCTCGTTTCTCGACCAATACCTTTCCGAGCTGGCCACGCGCTCAGCCTTTTCGCTATCTTTGCCACAATGGTGAGATCAACACCGTTCGCGGCAATGAGAACTGGCTTTACGCCCGTCAGATGCAACTCGCTAGTGAAGTATTCGGCGACGACCTGAAGAAGCTCTTACCGATCATACGTGAAGATGGCTCCGACTCGCAGAAGTTTGATAACTGTCTCGAATTCCTCGTTCTCTCAGGGCGCAGCCTCGCTCATGCCATGATGATGATGATCCCTGAGCCATGGGAACGCCACAAGAGTATGCCTCAGTGGAAGCGAGACTTTTACGAATTCCATGCCTGCATGATGGAGCCATGGGATGGCCCCGCGTCGATGGCGATGTCCGACGGCATACAAGTTGGTGCGACGCTAGACCGCAACGGTCTACGCCCTTCTCGCTACTACGTGACCTCCGACAGCAAGGTCATCCTAGCGTCCGAAGTTGGTGTACTAGAAGGCATCGAGCCAGCAAATGTAGTCAAAAAAGGCCGCCTTGAGCCAGGTCGTATGTTTCTTATCGACATGGAAAAAGGCCGTATCGTCGGCGACGAAGAGTTAAAGGAACAAATCGCGTCGGAGCAACCCTACGGCGAATGGCTCAAAGAAAACCTCGTCAACTCAGATGACCTGCCCGCAGCAAAGGACGTGCACGTCGACAATTTCGAAACCCTCGAAACCCGCCAGAAGGCATTTGGTTATACTTTTGAAGACATGCGCTTCATTGTTGGTCCCAGCGCCGAAGCTGGTAAGCAACCGCTCGGCTCTATGGGTAACGACGCGCCGCTTGCCGTGCTCTCCGATCAACCTCAACTCCTTTATAATTACTTCAAGCAACTCTTCGCACAGGTTACCAATCCGCCAATTGACCCTATTCGTGAAGAGCTCGTCACCGCGAGTATCAGCTTTGTTGGGTCTGAAGGCGACCTCTCCCGCCCCAGCGCCAACAGTTGCCGCATGATCAAGTTTGACTCGCCACTGATCGACCACAAGCAACTTGCGCAGCTTCGCCACATCGATTTACCAGGCTTCAAAGCGACTCGGCTACCCATTTTGTTTGAATCGGCTGCCGGTGGCCTTGAATCGGGACACAATGCGATTGTCGATCCACGCATCTCAGGAAAAGGCCTCGAAGCCGCTCTTGAACAACTCTTTGAAAATGCCGATGCCGCCATCCGTGACGGAGTAAACATCCTGGTTCTCTCTGACCGCAAGATCGGCGCCAAGAAAGCACCCATCCCTGCACTTCTCGCAGTAGCTGGTCTCCACCACCACCTCGTCAGCCAAGGCACGCGCACCCGCGTGTCCATCGTGCTCGAGTCAGGTGAACCGCGTGAAGTTCAACATTTCGCTCTGCTCCTTGGCTATGGTGCCAACGTAATCAACCCTTATCTCGCACTCGAAACCGTTCGCCACCTCGTCAGTCGTGGCGACGTCAAAGTCGACGCCGATCAAGCTTGCTACAACTATCTCAAGGCCAACCTCAACGGCGTGATTAAGACCATGTCAAAAATGGGCATCTCGACTGTCGCCTCTTACCGTGGGGCACAAATCTTCGAAGCTATCGGCATCAACGAATCGGTTGTCGATAAATATTTCACCAAAACGGCATCCCGAGTAGAAGGCATCGGCCTTGGCACCATTGCTAAGGAAACAATGACTCGCCACGACAAAGCTTTCGCTCCTCGCGATGATGAGCGCGGCGATGCACTCGAACCCGGCGGTATCTATCAATGGCGCGCTGGCGGCGAACGCCATCTATTTAACCCGATCACAATTCACAAGCTTCAGAAGGCGACGCGCCTTGGTGATTTTGCGGTATTTAAAGAATATTCACAAGTGATCAACGATCAGTCCAAGGAGATGTTTACACTTCGTGGCCTCATGGATTTCAAAATCGACGAGTCAAAGGCCATCCCAATCGATGAAGTCGAGCCCGTCGAAGCGATCATGAAGCGCTTCAAAACGGGTGCCATGTCCTACGGCTCAATCTCAAAAGAAGCGCACGAATCACTGGCCGTTGCCATGAACCGTGTTGGCGGAAAGTCGAATACGGGCGAGGGTGGCGAAGATCCTGACCGCTTCACACCGGACGCTAACGGCGACAGCCGTCGTTCGGCTATCAAGCAAGTCGCCTCTGGCCGCTTCGGTGTGACCAGTAACTACCTAGTTAACGCCGACGAAATCCAAATTAAGATCGTGCAAGGTGCTAAGCCTGGTGAAGGTGGCGAATTACCAGGACATAAGGTGCTTCCTCAAATCGCCAAGACGCGAGGGACAACACCCGGCGTAGGACTGATCTCTCCCCCACCGCACCACGACATATACTCAATTGAAGATCTCGCGGAGCTTATTCACGATTTAAAGAACTCCAACATTCGGGCACGCGTGAATGTGAAGCTAGTTTCCGAAGTTGGCGTGGGCACAATTGCCGCAGGTGTTGCCAAAGCAAAGGCCGACGGTATACTCATCTCTGGCTACGATGGCGGCACAGGTGCATCGCCACGCTCCTCCATTCAACACGCAGGTGCTCCATGGGAACTAGGTCTTGCTGAAACAAACCAAACGCTCTTACTCAACGATCTCCGCTCCCGCGTCCGCTTAGAGACTGATGGCCAGCTCAAAACCGGCCGCGACGTAGCCATTGCTTGTCTTCTCGGTGCCGAAGAGTTTGGTTTCGCAACGGCACCGCTTGTCACACTCGGTTGTTTGATGATGCGCGTTTGCCATAAGAATACCTGTCCCGTGGGCGTAGCTACTCAAAACCCTGAATTACGCAAGCGCTTTGCAGGTGGCGCTGACGCAGTTGTTCACTTCATGAACTACGTCGCCGAAGAACTCCGCGAGATTATGGCACAGTTTGGCTTCCGTTCGATCCCAGAAATGGTCGGCCGTGTCGACAAACTCGAAATGCGCGCAGCCATCGACCACTGGAAAGCCAAAGGGCTCGACTACAGCAAAATACTCTATCGTCCAGACGTAGGCCCCGAAGTTGGAACTTACTGCCAGATAGACCAAGACCATCTCCTTGACCGTTCGCTCGATCTCACCGAGATCCTCAAACGAGCACAACCCGCCATCCAAGATGGCAAGTCCGTCGAGATTAATCTGCCCATCGTAAATATCAACCGCGTCGTCGGCACGATTACAGGCGCAGACATCTCGCGTAAATATGGCGCAGAAGGCCTCCCTGAAGATACAGTTAAGGTGACTCTTACTGGCTCTGCTGGCCAATCACTCGGCGCATTTTGCCCGAAAGGTATGACCTTCACAGTAATAGGCGACGCGAATGATTATCTAGGCAAAGGTCTCTCCGGTGCGAAAATCATCGTCCGTCCCGATCCTGCGTCACCATTCGTCGCCCACGAAAACATCATTACGGGCAACGTCTGCTTCTACGGGGCGACCAAAGGTGAAGCTTACATCGCAGGCATGGCTGGCGAGCGCTTCTGCGTCCGTAATTCAGGCGTCGAAGCTGTAGTCGAAGGACTCGGTGATCACGCGCTGGAATATATGACCGGTGGCATGGTATTGAACCTCGGCACCACAGGTCGTAACCTCGGTGCGGGCATGTCCGGCGGCGTTGCTTACATCTTTGATGAATCGGGAGACTTCGTTCAAAACCGCTTGAACCCAGATATGGTCAATGTTTATCAACTGATCGAGTGCGGCGACGAAGAGATGGACTTGGTCAAAACTAAACTCGAAAAGCATTTCGCCCTCACTGGTTCGAAAAGAGCCGAGAGCATCCTCGCCGACTGGCCAGAAACAGCCGGCAAGTTCCTCAAGATTCTTCCGCAGGATTACGAACGCGTGCTGCACGCCCTCAAACGTGCTGAAGAACGTGGTCTCGCAGGCGACGAAGCCATCCAAGCCGCATTTGAAGAAAACGTGAAGGCAGGTCACTGACAACTTGCAGTCACAATAAAGGAGTCGAAAGACACAAAGCAGAAGTTTAATTAAATCTAAAAAATAAAACTCTTTCCGCTCCCAAATAACAAATTTCAACTCTTAAAAATTATGGGAAAAGCAACTGGATTTATGGAAATCGAGCGCAAGACTATTGCGAATCGTCCACCACTCGAACGTGTCAAAGACTGGGACGAGATACACGAGCATTTTGACGAAGAAAAAGTGCAAAGCCAGGGTGCACGTTGCATGGACTGTGGTACACCTTACTGCCACACAGGGATCACCCTCGCTAACATGGCCAGCGGTTGTCCAGTAAACAATCTGATACCCGAGTTCAACGACCTCGTCTACCAAGGTAAATGGCAGGGCGCTTATGAGCGCCTCATGAAAACGAATAACTTTCCCGAATTCACTGGCCGCGTCTGCCCCGCTCCTTGCGAAGGCTCTTGTGTGCTCGGTGTGATCGAGCCACCCGTCACGATTAAAGACATCGAGTGTTCCATCATCGACAAAGCATGGAATGAAGGCTGGGTCACCCCCACCCCGCCCAAAGAGCGCACTGGTAAAAAGATCGCTGTAGTCGGATCAGGACCTGCGGGTCTAGCCGCAGCCGATCAGCTAAACAAAGCCGGCCACTTAGTCACCATTTACGAACGCGCCGATCGCCCAGGCGGGCTCCTTATGTATGGTATCCCCAACATGAAGCTAGAGAAGGACGTCGTCACTCGCCGTATCGATTTGATGGAAGCCGAAGGCATCACTATCACTTGTGGCGTCGAAATCGGCAAAGACATTTCTTCCAAAAAACTAATGGAGGACTTCGATTCCGTCGTCCTTTGCTGTGGTGCCACCAAGCCGCGTGATCTACCAATCGAAGGCCGCGATCTAGGCAATATCCGATTCGCGATGGAATTCCTTGGACCGAACACAAAGGAACTTTGGGACGTCAAAGAAGGCAAATCTGAACAATTCAGCGAACTGGCCAAGGGCAAAAACGTCGTCATCATTGGCGGTGGTGACACCGGCACTGACTGCGTAGGCACCTCACTCCGTCACGGTTGTAAGAGCGTGACGCAACTCGAGATCATGCCAAAGCCTCCCGAAGAGCGCGCAGCGGATAACCCATGGCCCGAATGGCCCAAGACTTACAAAATGGACTACGGCCAAGAAGAGGCTGCCGAAATTCAAGGGGAAGACCCGCGCCAATATCTCGTCACTTCCAGCAAGTTCGAAGGCGACGAAGACGATAAGGTCAAAGCCGTGCACGTTCATAACATCGAATGGACGAATGAAAACGGTCGCTTCATTCCTAAGAAGGTCGATGGTAGTGAGCGAGTGCTCGAAGCAGAGCTTGTTCTGCTTGCAATGGGATTCTTAGGTCCCGAAGCAACCATCGCCGAAGAGTTAGGCCTCGACCTCGACGCCCGATCCAACGTGAAGGCCGAATACGGTGAATTTGAAACTAGTGTCGAAGGCGTCTTTGCGGCGGGAGATATGCGCCGTGGTCAATCGCTCATTGTCTGGGCGATCAACGAAGGTCGTGGCGTCGCTCGCGTATGCGACAAGTTCCTAATGGGCACGACGAAGCTGCCATAGAATAAATTGGAACTCAGGGACTAATAATTAGTTTTTAACAACTAGCCCTTACTTCTGCATATCCTCCATCTCAATCTCCAAGGCTTGGCCAGACAGGTGTATTTCCATCAGGCAATAAAGCAGCGAGGTAAGCATTAGTCCTAGGCTGAGACCAAAAAGGATTTTACCGAGAATCAACTGTCCGAGGAAAAGCACAATTACCGAGAGGATGCAGGCGAAGAGGCTCAGGATGCCGAAGGTCTGCATCTTACGAATCAACCCGAGTCGTGAGCGTAAATTCTCGATTTGGCGGCGCACAACGGCGCTGCCTTCAGATTTGTAACGACTATGCAGCACACGGATAATACTAGCGATGGCTAAAAAGCGGTTAGTATAGGCCAGCATTAGCAGGCTCACGGCTGGAAAAAGTATGGCTGGCGTGGTTAGAGTAATTTCCATAACAATTAGATGCACTACCCTTAGAAGTCTCGCAAGCGCAGAGTCCAAGGCGTGGAACTAATGAAAAATACGTCTTACAGAGCCAAGTAACGGATTGCAAGCTTCTGAGTTCTTCCCTCTTGTGAATATGTTCCGAACAATCGCCCACCTATGGAAACCATTCCCAGCATACGCGTCAAAGATCTCACCCGCCAATACGGGGCCTTAACCGCTATCCATAAAGTCAACTTTACGGTCAATCCAGGCGAGGTTGTCGGCTTCCTTGGTCCCAATGGCGCGGGTAAGAGCACAACTATGCGGATCCTCTCTGGCATTATGTCAGCCACCTCGGGCTCGGCTTGGGTTGGCGGCATCTGCGTAGCGCAAAACCCGCACGAGGTAAAACGTAAGATTGGCTATATGCCGGAAAACAATCCTCTGCCAGACGACATGAGGGTAGTCGAATATCTGCGCTTCCGTTCGCGACTCAAAGAAGTCCCAGGGCACAAGCTCCGCGCCGCCGTGAAAGAAGCAATGGAGATTTGCGACCTCGCCCGTACAGCTCGCCGTAAAATCATCGGCACACTCTCCAAGGGCTTTCGCCAACGCGTAGGTATCGCCGATGCCCTACTTGGTGATCCCGAAATAATCATCATGGACGAACCGACCATCGGCCTCGACCCCCACCAAATCCAAGGAATCCGTAAACTAATCGATAATCTACGCGGCAAACACACCGTTATCATCTCTAGCCATATTCTGCCCGAGATCGAGCGCTCTTGCGACCGCGTGATTATCATCAACCGTGGTCGAATCGTCGCGGCGGGCACGAGTAATGAACTACGCGAGGAGTTTCTGCCCAGTAATCGCTACAGCTTAATCGTCGAAGGCAACGACACCGCCGTCGCCGCTTGCCTCGCCAGTCGTGGAATCGATGCTGACATACTTGAATGCACTCCGATAGCCGAAAATCGGTCCGAGCTGAACCTTCGTGTCGAAAATGAAGGCAACCTTGGCCCACAACTGATCCAGATACTCAGCAGTCAGCGTGAATTCATCCTACACAGCCTGGCCTCTCGCGAGCCCAACCTCGAGGAGATCTTCCTCGCCGCGACCAAACGATCTTGGGAGGAAACCATTGAAACCAAGCCCAAAATCAGCGCTTAGTCTCTCTATAATTACTACCGACCCATTTAAAGTGCGCCACTTTTTCATACTACTTAAACACGAGCTACGCATGCTGTTCATCAGCCCGCACACCTACATCGCCGCAGTGCTCTTCCTCTGCCTGATGGGTTTTCTTTATTGGGCAATCTTGCGCGGCATGGTCAATACTCCCTCGGAGACCTTGCCTACTGTTCAGTTCTTTAGCGTCTTTTGGATTCCTGTTTTCTTCGTCGTACCCCTTCTAACAATGCGAAGTATTGCAGGCGAACGGAGTATAGGAACTTTAGATACACTAATGACCACTCCCATCTCGCGCTTAGCCGTAATTTTGAGTAAATTCGCTGGAGCTTATCTTTTCTACATGTTGCTCTGGTTATTGACGATTGGTTTTCCCCTAGTCACCGAGAAACTCTACCCTAACGCTGCAGAAAGTGGTGCTCTCTTGGAAGTAGAACCGCTCGTAGGCAGCTTCCTCTTTCTCGCAACAAGTGGTCTACTCTTTATCTCGATTGGTGTCTTTGCCAGTAGTGTCACCCGTAGCCAACTCGTCGCTGGGATGCTCACCTTCACAACTCTCTTCGTAGTCATCATCGGTGGCCAACAAATGGGTAATCTCGCAGATGCAGGAGGTGAGCTCTCTAATTGGGCAGTTGCCGCAGTCAACTACCTACAAATTTTTGAACATCTCGATGACTTTTCGCGCGGTATTATCGATACCCGCCCCTTCTTCTATTACACCAGTACCACTTTTCTGTTACTGGGCTTCTCCACTCTCGTAATCGAAGCGAAAGCATAGAATGCCATAATTACCCTGATGCAGATCAACCGTTTCAACGAATACCGTGTTGCACGTCGTTTCCATGTAGCCAATCGCATAGTCCAGATCATTCTCGGATTATGCTTGGTCGCCTCGCTCAATTATCTCGCCGCAAAATACTTTACTAGGATCGACCTGACACAATCGGGCACTTATTCCCTCTCGCCTGAGTCAAAAGCCCACATCCGTGCACTGGAGGAACCTGTCAGTATCATCGTCACCATTCCAAATGATCCTGAAGTCGCCGAGCTAAAACAGATTCACCAACACCTGCGCAAGCTCTTGCGCGAATACGAAGCCGAGGGTATGAAGGAGGGCAAAGCCTACATTAACATTGAGTTTCTCGACATCTATCAGCAGAGAAAGCGCGCTCAAGATCTGAGAAACAAATATAAGCTAACGCAGGAGAACATAATTTTAATCGCAATGGGAGAACGCACACGAGAAATTCGCCAAGCTGAACTCTACGAAGTCGCGGACAATCAAATAACAGGCTTTCGCGGCGAAAAGGTAATCACCTCAGCAATCATTGACGTCTCCGCGAAAGATGAGGATAAAATTTACTTCTTAGTTGGTCACGGCGAGATGCGCCTAGAAGATGTCGACCCCCTACGTGGTCTCTCACAGCTCGAAGCCTTTCTCCGCGAGCGTAATTACATACTCGCTACGCTCGATCTGGCAGTGGAGGAAAACGTACCCTTAGATGCCGACTTGATAGTCGTCCCCTCCCCCCAAGCCGGTCTCCTTTCCGAGGAAGTCGAAAAGCTGCGTCGCTATATGAGTGAACGTAATGGCCGAATGATGGTATTGATCGATCCCGGTCGACGCCACGGCATGGAAGAGCTTTTCTATGACTGGGGCATACTTGCTGATGACATGGTAGTTGAAGATATTGGCCCCGACTTTCGGGCGCAAGGTGGTGATCTAATCATACGTCGCTTCGCCGCACACCCAATTACAAAGCTACTCGTCGATTACCAGGTCACCGCTCTCTTCGGTCGCCCACGCCCCATGCGCACTGATCCTGGCTCCCTCAAAGACCCACGCCTGAAGGTGACTCAAATCATAGGTACCTCCGACCAAAGCTGGGCGGAGAGCGACTACCGCACGGAAGATCCGATAAAATTCGACGAAGAGCGCGACCTCAAAGGCCCTATCCCCATCGCTTCAGTTTCGACTCGCACTGCAGGCACAGGGCTCGGCATCAATATCCCCGGTGGTCGCTTCGTCGCCTTTGGTAATTCTGACTTCATCACCAACAACCGCCTACGTGCCTTCGGCAACCGTACTCTTTTCTTCAACTCGATGAATTGGGCACTCGCTAAGAATAGCATGCTTAACATAGCGACTCGACCACTGGAGAGTTACCAAGTCGTCATGAGCAAGCGCGACCTAAACCGAACCCTCATTTATTACGCAATCTTACCGAGTGCTACTGCGCTGCTGGGCTTGCTCATTTATCTCATCCGCCGCTACTAAGCATATGCGTTTCAAATTCACAGTCTTTCTTCTCGCACTCAATGTCATTGCTTTTGGCCTGATTGCTTACCTTAACCACCAGGCTAGACAAATCGAGCCAAGCACCGGCGGTCTCTCGAGACAGATCGGACGTGAGCTAATCGACGCCGACCGTATCGAGCTACATGGGCGCGGAATCGAAACACCCCGCATCCTTGAGCGAAAAGGTTCTACTTGGCACCTCATCGAGCCAATGCAATGGTCCGCTAACTATTTCGCGATCAATCGTATTCTGAATCAGTTACAGTTCCTCGAAGAAGAAGCCTCCTTTTCCGTCGATGAAATTGAAAAGACTGGACAATCCCTGGCCGACTACGGGCTCGAAAATCCTTCACTGAAGATCGTCATCACCAAAGGCGATGAAACCGTTTCTATCAGCATCGGTACGCTAACCGAAATCGGCAATAATGTCTATTTTCTAGGCCCCGACGCACTGGAGATCTTTGTCGTCAACCGCCAAGTCATTGATAGTTTGCTCGTTGATCTAAATGATCTGCGCTCGCGCGAAATATTTGACATACCCGTCTTTGAGGTCGACGCACTCGGGTTGCAGATCCGCTCCGGAAATACTGCCGATGGTAGTTCGCTGAAAGTACGCCTCGCACGCAACAATGGGGCTTGGATTTTTGAGGCACCCCTCGCAGCGAAAGCAAACCCTGCTCTCGTCGACAACACGGTCAATACCTTAACCGCTGCCAAAGTGCAGCGCTTTCTCGAGACCGAACAAACCGATCCGATCGTTCAAGGCCTCGAAACACCTTTCATGCAGGTCACGATCTACGGTAATAAGCGTCGCCAAACACTCATCGTCGGCAATCTCGATCCCGATTCGCAAGGTGCGCCTCAATACTTCGCTAAACTCGAAGACAACCCAGCAATCTTCACTGTGCTCGCCCGCCCTTTCGACGCACTACGCGAAGCGCAAGAAGCGCTCCGTGAGCGCAACTTTATGAACTTCGATTCGAGCATGCTTTCCACCATTAATATCTCGGAAAATGGCCGAAAGATACGGCTACAAAAATTAGAAACTGGCGAAAACGACTGGCAGGTTCTTGAAAGTAAAGGTGGAAACGATATCCAGCCTTATCGCGCTGATCCAGCCATCATGGACAACCTGATAAAAGACCTCTCCAGCCTTCGAGCGAAAGGGTTTACCGCCGATGCCCCCTCTACATCTGACATCGAGAGCTTCGGCTTTAACAATCCACGCCGCATCGTAACACTCAGCTTTTCTGAGGGCGATCCATTAACACTTATGCTCGCATATCCTGAAAACAACAGGGACGCTCTCTACGCAAAAACAAACCTAGCTGACTTTATCTTCAAGGTAGAGCGCAGTGCGACTCTGCGCATGATTCCACTCAATACCCCCTACTACAGAAACCGTATATTGGACATACTGCCCGCTGCGGCACGTATCAGCGCACTCCAGCTTACAAACCTGCAAACTGGCGAAGCCATCTTTGACTATGCGCTTGGACAAGAAAACATACCTTGGAATGACCTGATCGAAGAATTAGATGCCGACCATGCAGAGCACATACCCGTCCTTCTTGGCGCCATTCGTAAATTTGAGGTTAAGAGCTACCTCCTCGATAGCTATGCCGAAGCTTATCCCGTCGACGCAGAAAAATCACTTCCTTGGCGCTTCCAACTCAGCGCCACAATCCAGTTGCCTGGAGACGAAACCGACCGTACCGAGACACGCGAATATGTTTTCACAGACCGCCTCTCAGGCACCGTTCAAGTAGCAGGGTCGAAACAATATAACACTATCTTCGAAATCCCACAGTCGCTACTCGACGCACTCTACGAACTAACCGAGGACATGGAAATTCCGCCAGAGATGAAGGGTGAACCAGTGCCGACACCTGCACCCATAGAGCCAATATCTACACCTGCTCAAATCTAGACGCCTTAACGTCTAGACAAGTAAAGCACCTGCAAGCCATCACGCTAAACATGCCACGTATCAGAAAACTCCGCCTAGTCACACTTCTAAAGCTGTTTTTTGATGCCACAATTTTACTTATCTTTATTGTGCAAGCCTTTGTCGTAGCGTGCCTACTAATCTACGGCTACCTGCCGATACCGTCCGAGTGGGGCAATCAGCTCATTGCCAAAAACTTATCCCCAGGCATCATCCTAAGTGTCGATGAAATCCGTCTGCGCCCAGATGCCTCTATCGAGCTCGTAGGCATCGAGCTACGTTCTGTAAACATCAAGCAATCCCTCTTTCAGGCCGATGCCGCCGAGCTGGAACTGAAGTGGCAAGGCTTCGATGAGGCTCCTAGCGCTGAGAATCTGTTATTGACTGGGGGGACACTTTTCGCCCCATCCGTGTATTCACCTGATGGATATCATAGTCCTCTATTAGAACGCGTCGCCTTTCGGTTTGTTCAGACTGACGACAATTGGAAAGTGGATCGATTCGCCGCTTTACATGAAAACATACGCCTACGCGGCTCTTTTGATTTACCAACATTTAAGCAGGACGGTGCCGAAGCTTTAGACATCAATGTAGCCATCAATACTTTTTACACACAAGCGACCACACTATCTCAACAAAAGAAGTATATCAGTTACTTTCAAGAACCGACCGTTGACTTTAAATCGAGTAATCTCGACACCAATAGACAGCAAATCGAATTACGCATCACTAGTCGGCAGATGCAACACGAAGAGGCGAGTGCCGAAAAATTACAGCTATCAGGAGTCATCCAACTCTCTGAGGGAAAGCCCACTCTCATCTCAGCACCACGCCTTACAGCACACCACCTAGAAATTCCTAGCTTTAATTTAACTGCACATAGCCTCAGCGCCGAGTTCCCTCACGACGACTTCGACGACTTAATCTCAGGCAAATGTCCGCGACTCAAACTAGCTGCCAAGCAATTAAACATACAGAACTTCAAACTCGTTGCCCCCATTCTGCAGGTCGACTCAAAGGCCTATCCGTTACTTTCGTTTAATGGTTCAACCGGTAGCTTTGAGGGAGCTATCGATTTAAGCGGACAACTAAACGCCAAGAAATGGAGCGGCCAAGTGCAAGCACGTGGCTGTCTCGATCTCGTCACACTGATTCCCAGAGAGCTTACCAAAAAAATTCCAGAAATCACCTATAAGACAACCCCCTACTACAACCTCAAACTAGATCTTACCGAAGGTTTTGCCGTCAATCACGCCGAACTCGAAGCTGAAGTTCAAAGACTTCAAATCGACGAACTCACTTTCGACCATGTCAATGCGCGCGCCAGTTATGCCAATGGCCTCTACGTGATCGAAGATCTTTACTTCCGCCGTCAACAGCAGTGGCTTGATCTTAAGTTTAGCCTAGATACCACTAGCTTCGATTATCACGGCAGCCTTGTCGGCTCCGTTATACCCTACGATTATAACTCACTTCTTCCTAGGTGGTGGGCAGCTATCTTTGAGAATGTCGATTTCAGTCACTCTGACTACAGTTTCAGCGATTTTACCATCTACGGTAACACGCAACGACAATCCTCCGACCTTTACTACGGTCACGCTAAGGCAAGCAAGGTCAGCTACATGGGCGTGGTTCTTGATGAAGCTGAACTTATTGTGCGCGGTCGAGGCTTCTATTGCGAACTGCACGATCTCAATGTTTGCAAGGGCCAAGATTGGGCACGCGGCGATATCGCATTCGCTTCAAAGCGCGACGAAGTCAAAAGCCCGGCTTCGATCCGCCTGGACATGGAAGTTCAATTCGCGCTGGCCGAAGCAGCCAAACTTTTCAAAAGCGATATAGCGACAGTCATCACTGACTTCAAAACCACTAGCCCACCACTAATACAACTTGAAGCAGCCATCTTCAACAAAGCCTATTCCGAATATGTAGACAAAAGTTACTTCGATCTTACCGCCAGTCTCGACCACCCGCTCACCTTCAAAGACGTGCCGCTCGATCATCTTAGCTTCAAGCTTTTCGGACGCCCTCAAGTCAGCCATCTACGCGATGTTAAGCTTGGCTTCGCCGATGGTCAAGCCACCGCCATGATCGATATTTTCATGCCCGTAGAATCCAAGAATTCATTGCGCTACGCGCTCGCTCTAAAAGATGCCGATCAAAAACAAGCAATCCGCGATCTTCCCCAATTTGATCATATAGAAGACAGCCTAGAAGGCACCAAAACAACCAAGCCCAGACGTGAGGATGCGCGAATCGACCTCAATATACGAGGGCAAGGTCCGACTGAGGATCCCTTCAAGCACAAGGGCTTCGGGCACTTTGAAATCCGTAACGATAAACTAGGGACGATCCAGCTACTCGGACCTCTGTCTAAGATCCTGCAAAATACGCAACTCAGCTTCACCTCCTTTAATCTCAACAAGATGCACGGCGACTTCTTCTACAAGGACGATCTTGTCACTTTCGACCCCCTTCGCATCGACGGGGACCGCACCCAGATCGACAGTCCAGGAACACTCTGCCTCAGCGATCAAGAGCTCAACATGAATGTTGAAGTCAAGCTCTTCGGTAACGCTGGTAATCCCAGTTCCAAGCTACGCAAAATTGGCGACCTCATCACAAAACCTATACCCAACCTTCTCCAATTCGAGCTTACCGGCACCCTTAAAGACCAAAGGCTTCGCTCCCTCTACGATCCCAGGAATTTGATTCCGAACTTATAAAAACTCGCATGGTTTTGAACCTAAAGGACTCGCCCTTTGAAGCCAGGTATCTAAGAGCAGTAAGTCGACTTTTTAAGGGATACTTCACTGGACCCAATCCGGGAGCCAAAATTATAAAAAAAGAAACTTTTTTTATAATAATTTGCGAAACCTGACTTATTCACAGTTCAAATACGCATAGACGAAAACCTAAATCGTTCGTTTGCAGTTGCTTCACGACTTATTCACATACTTATTCACAAGTCATTGATTTACAATGTTTTACATATAAAAAGACTTGACAGCGGAAAAGCTCTACGCAATATTTTCCTATTCCTTCGGGAATGTGATCTTTGACAGAAATGAAGTGTGAAACAAAACTACGAGAGTAGTCAGGAATACCGCTTCAAGATATACCC
>CESN01039846.1_pt1 | contig 14845 bp, 12 predicted proteins | sample 531181 | NCBI WGS metagenome assembly CESN01 (sample SAMEA2621990, study PRJEB7988) | marine metagenome | isolation source: saline water (ENVO:00002010), including
TTTCTATTAATTACTCTTCTATATAAATCATTTAAATCTGAGGTAGCAAATCTACCACCATCAAGTGGCACCAATGGTCTAAGTTCTGGTGGAATCACTGGAAGTGTTGTTAAAACCATCCATTCTGGCTTGTTTCCAGAATCTGCGAATGACTCTAGCAGCTTAAGTCTTTTAATTGTTTTTTCCAAAATAACTTTAGAGTTGATGGTTTGAATATCTTCTCTTAACTTATTCCTTTCCTCTTCAACATCGATATTAGCTAAACATTCTCGAATTGCCGATGCCCCAATGCCAGCTGAAAATTGATCCTCTCCATATTCATCTTGAGCTTTTAAGTATTCTTCTTCTGTTATGATTTGGTTTTTTTCGAGTTTTGTTAATCCTGGCTCTATAACTATAAAATTTTCGTAATATAATACTTTTTCTAAATCTTTTAATTTTAGATTCAAAGATAAAGCTATTCTGCTTGGTAAAGATTTTAAAAACCAAATGTGAGAGACAGGCGTTGATAATTCAATATGGCCCATTCTTTCTCTTCTGACGTTCGACTTAGTAATTTCAGTTCCACATTTTTCACAAATTATACCTCTAAATTTCATACCTTTATATTTCCCACACAAACACTCATAATCTTTTACTGGCCCGAATATTCGAGCACAAAATAGTCCGTCTTTTTCTGGCTTAAAAGTCCTGTAATTAATCGTTTCAGGTTTTTTAATTTCTCCAAAAGACCATGATCTAATTTTTTCTGGACTTGCTAATGAAATTTTAATTTTTGAAAAGTCTTGTTTGTTTATTTTTTTTGAAAATAAATTTGTCAGTTCTTTGCTCATTAATTTAACTCCAAATTTAATGCTAATGACCGAATTTCTTTTACTAAGACATTAAAAGACTCAGGGATCCCGGACTCAAAGTCATCATCACCTTTAACAATAGTCTCATAAACTTTTGTTCTACCGGCTACATCATCAGATTTTACAGTCAAAATCTCTTGCAATGTATAAGCTGCGCCATATGCCTCAAGTGCCCAAACCTCCATTTCGCCAAACCTTTGACCACCAAACTGAGCCTTTCCACCCAATGGTTGCTGAGTTACTAAACTGTAAGGGCCAGTTGATCTAGCATGAATTTTATCATCAACCATGTGATATAATTTTAGCATATAAATAATTCCAACTGTAACATCTCTATCAAATTTTTCTCCTGTTCTTCCATCAAAGAGAGTTGTTTGGCCGCTTTCAGGAAGATTAGCAAATTTTAACATCCCGGTTACATCCTCAACGCTTGCCCCATCGAAAACTGGAGTTGCGATTGGAACTCCGTTAGACAAATTCTGTAAAAGATCTTTTGTTTCATCTTCTTTTAACTTTTTAATTTCTTTTTCAATCTCGTTGTCGTTATATATCTCTCCAAGAACATCTTTTGCTTGCTCAAATGTTTTTTGCCTATTCTTATAGTCAATAAATAGTTTGTTAACTTTTTCTCCTAACTCCGAACATGCCCAGCCCAAATGAGTTTCTAAAATCTGTCCAACATTCATCCTACTTGGTACACCTAAAGGATTTAAACATACATCAACTGGTTTTCCGGAAGCCATATACGGCATATCTTCAACAGGAACAATTCTACTTATAACACCCTTATTACCATGTCTACCAGCCATTTTGTCTCCAGGTTGAAGTTTTCTTTTCATTGCAACAAAAACCTTAACCATTTTCATAACTCCAGGTAATAATTCGTCTCCTCTTTCAATTTTGTCGACTTTGTCCTCGAACCTTGATTGAATATCCTTTTTTGCTTTATTATATTGATCCTTTAAAGCTAAAAGATCATCATTTGATTTCGTATCATCTAATTTTAATTTAAAAACATCATTTAGAGACAAATTTCTAATTTCTTGATCATTTAGTTTGCTACCTTTTAGAAAATTTTTGAAGTCATCAGATAAAAAAGTTTTTGATAAAATTTGCTGAGCTCTAATTTTAATGTTTAATTCCAATATACTTTCTTCAGCTTGTTTGTCAGACATAACTGACTCTATCTCGGATTTTTCTATAGATAAGGCTCTTTCATCTTTTTCAATTCCATGTCTATTAAATACTCTGACTTCTACTATCGTTCCTCCTGTACCAGATGGCATTTTTAAAGACGTATCTCTTACGTCAGTAGCTTTTTCTCCAAAGATTGACCTCAGTAATTTTTCTTCTGAAGAGACTTTTGTATCTCCTTTGGGAGTTAACTTTCCAACTAAAATATCTCCAGGTTTAACCTCAGCTCCAACATATACGATACCTGACTCATCCAAATTTCTTAAAGCTTCTTCACTTGTATTTGGAATATCTCTTGTAATTTCTTCTGGACCTAATTTAGTATCTCTTGCCATAACTTCATATTCTTCAATATGAATTGATGTAAAAACATCGTCAGTTACACATCTCTCGGAAATTAAAATTGAATCTTCAAAATTATAACCTAGCCAAGGCATAAAGGCGACTGTAACATTTTTACCTAAAGCCAATTCTCCTAATTGAGTTGATGGACCATCTGCAATTACATCACCTTTTTTTATAACATCTCCAACTTTAACTAAAGGTCGTTGGTTTATGCATGTATTTTGGTTTGATCTTTGAAATTTTAACAAATTATAGATATCAACACCTGATTTTGTAAGATCTTTTTCAGAAGTTGCTTTAACAACTATTCTTTTTCCATCTATTTTTTCAATAACTCCATCTCTCTTGGCTATAATTGTTGCGCCAGAATCTAATGCTACATCTTTCTCTATTCCAGTTCCTACTAAAGGTGACTCATTTTTAATTAATGGAACTGCTTGTCTCATCATATTTGAACCCATAAGGGCTCTGTTCGCATCATCATTTTCTAAAAAAGGAATAAGAGCTGAAGCTACAGAAACAACTTGTTTTGGGGAAACGTCCATGAAATCTATATTTTCAGGTTTCGCCAATTCAAAACCTAAATTCCTTCTACATGAAACAAGTTCATCTTTAAAAGTTCCATCATTATTTAAAAGAGAATTTGCTTGAGCAATCGTGTATCTTCCTTCATCCATCGCAGAGAGATAATGTATTTCTTTTGTTACTTTGCCATTTTTTACTGATCTGTATGGGCTTTCAATAAATCCATACTTATTCACTCTAGAATAAGTCGCTAAGCTATTTATTAAGCCAATATTTGGCCCTTCAGGTGTCTCTATTGGACATATTCGTCCGTAGTGTGTTGGATGAACATCTCTAACTTCAAAACCAGCTCTTTCCCTGGTTAAACCACCTGGACCAAGAGCTGAAACTCTTCTTTTATGTGTTATTTCGGATAATGGATTAGTTTGATCCATAAACTGAGATAATTGTGATGTTCCATAAAACTCCTTTAAGGACGCTGCGATCGGTTTTGAATTAATTAAATCTTGGGGCATTACTGTATCAATTTCAACAGATGACATTTTTTCTTTTATAGCTCTTTCCATTCTCACTAAACCAATTCTAAACTGATTTTCAACTAGTTCACCAACAGACCTAACCCTTCTATTACCCAAGTGATCTATGTCATCAACGTCTTCTTTGCCATCTTTTAATCTAAGCATAGTTTTTGCAATTTTAAGGATGTCTTCTTTTCTAAGTACTGTAATTTTTGGATCGCAATCTAATTCTAGTCTCGAATTTAATTTTACTCTACCTACATCGGACAAATCGTATCTAGTATTGTTAAAAAATAAATTGTTAAATAGGTTCTTAGATGTCTCTATTGTAGGTGGCTCACCTGGTCTCAAAATTCTGTAGATATCCATTAAAGCTTCATCAGTTGTATTATTTTTATCCACAATTAATGTGTTTCTTAAATATGAACCAATATTTAAACCATCAATCTCAGATAGATAAAATGTCTTTATATTTAATATCTTAAGTTTTTCTAAACTTTCTTCAGTAACTTCGTCTCCAGATTCAAAATATATCTCACCTGTTTTTTCGTTGAAAATATCATCAGCAAAATACCTTCCATGAATCTCTTCTAGAGATGTATAAATATTTTTTAATCCTTCTTTGTGAAGCTTCATAGCTATTGGTATGTTAACTTTAGTTCCTTCTTTTAAAACTTTTTTGTTAGTATCAGCATTTACTAAATCATACTTAAGTTTATAGTTCTTATACATTTGCGGGAAAAATTTTGTTTTTAATTTTTCTTTATCTTTGAAGTCGTATTTAATTTTTTCGTGAAATAAATTTAGTATCTCATCTCTAGGATAACCTAATGCCATTAACAGTGTAGTTGATGGGATCTTCTTTTTCCTATCTATTCTAAAATATAATATATCTTTAATATCGTATTCAAAGTCAAGCCATGATCCTCTATATGGAATAACTCTGCAATTAAATAAAAGTTTGCCGCTTGAATGGCCTTTGCCTTTATCATGATCAAGAAAAATACCTGGACTTCTGTGCATTTGATTAACAACAACTCTCTCTATACCATTAACAACGAAAGTTCCTCGAGGGGTCATTAAAGGTAAATCACCCATATACACTTCTTGCTCTTTCGCAGACAAAATCTGTTTAGTTTGATTCTCTTCATTAATGTCATAAGCTACTAATCTAAGTGTTGCTTTTAATGGAGCTGAATAAGTTAGACCCCTTTGTTTACACTCTTCGACATCATATTTTTCATTTTCAAATCGATAACTAACGTACTCTATCGTTGCAAGACCAGCAAAGTCCTCAATTGGGAAAACCTCTTTAAATACTTTTTCTAGTCCAGACTTATTATCTAAGTTTAGCTTTAAAAAACTTTCATAAGATTTTTTTTGAACTTCTATTAAATCTGGTATTTGAACAATATTTTCTAACTTTCCAAAACTTTTTCTAATTTTTTTTTTATCAGTAAAAGATAATTCCATACAATAATTACCTGATTAAAAATTAATCAGGAAAAAACTTTCTAGTTTTATTTAAGTTCTATTTTAGCGCCTACTGCTTCAAATTTTTTCTTTACTTCTTCAGCATCTTTCTTGCTAACGCCTGCTTTTAATTCTTTTGGAGCACCCTCAACTAAATCTTTGGCTTCTTTTAAACCAAGTGCTGTAAATGCTCTAACTTCCTTAATAACACCTATTTTATTTTCTCCAGATGAGGCTAGAACTATTGAAAATTCGTCTTTTTCTTCTGCTGCTGCTTCACCTGAAGCTGGTGCTGCTACTGCTGCCACAGGAGCCGCCGCTGTTACTCCCCATTTTTCTTCTAATAACTTAGATAATTCTGCTGCTTCTACCACTGAAAGAGTTGATAGTTCGTCAACAATTTTATTTAGGTCTGCCATAATTTTATTTTCCTCGAGGTTAATCTTTTTTCAAACTTTTTGCGTGCGCCAAGTTAGCTATTTTTCGTCCAGGTGCAAGTAAAATACTCATTAATTTTTGATGTGAAGCCTGTAAAATTCCAATAATTTTACCTCTTGCTTCATCAAGTGTGGGTAACGTCGCAATTTGAGCAACATCTTTTGGAGCAAGTAGCTTTTTATCCATAATGCCCCCGACTATTTTGAGCTTTTCATTAGATTTTTGAAATTTAACAAGTATTTTTGCTAAAGTTATAGGATCATTAGATAATACCACGCCAGTTGGTCCTGAAAATAAATTCTCAGCTTCGGAATAAGAAGTATCTTTCAAAGCAAGTTTTGTTATTCTATTTTTCGTTACTTTAAGCAAAGCTCCAGATTCTCTCATTTGCCCTCTAAGCTCATCAAGTTGATTCACGTTTAATCCTTGATAATGATAAACCATCATAGCAGCATTTGCTTCAAGATCTTTTTTTAAAGATTTAACATAGTTTATTTTATCCATTCGGTTCATCTTAAACTCCTGTTAATGCTATCTTTGCAGATGGACCCATAGTGCTGGTAACATGAATAGAGTTTATAAAATTACCTTTTGATCCACTTGGTTTATCTTTTTCTACTACATCTAAAACACTTTTAAAATTTTCAACAATCTTCCTATCGTCAAAATTTACTCTTCCAATTGATAAACTAAGATTTCCATCCTTATCACATCTAATTTCAACTTTACCTTTTTTTAAATCCTGCACTGATTTTTTTATATCCAATGATACAGTGCCAAATTTAGGATTTGGCATCAAACCTTTTGGACCTAAAATTTTACCTAATTTTCCAACTTTTGACATCATGTCAGGTGTGCAAACAAGTATATCAAAATCTATTTTTCCATTACTAATTTCTTCTATTAAATTGTCAGAACCAACTTTGTTAGCACCAGAAGACTTTGCATCATCTATTTTTTCATTTGAACATATCACTGCTATCGAGAAATTTTTACCATTACCATTAGGAAGATCAACTGTCGTCCTTAATGTTTGATCTGATTTAGTCTTATCAATATTCAAATTTAAACACATGTCAAAAGATTCCACAAATTTAACTTTGGATTTTTGTTTAATTAACTTAATTGCTTCTTCAACTTTATAAGTTTTAGATCGATCTAAATTTTCTGTTATGGATATATATCTTTTTGATTTTTTTTTTTTCAAACTCATATTATATTTAGTCCTTTACCTGAATACCCATTGATCGAGCTGATCCAGCAATAATTTTGACTGCTTCATCAACATCAAATGCATTCAAATCTTTCATTTTAGCTTCAGCAATCTTCTTAAGTTGATCTTTTGAAATTGAACCGGCTATAGATCTACCAGGCTCTTTAGAACCAGATTTTAATTTAATTGCCTCTTTAATTAAGTGAGACGCAGGCGGTGTTTTAATTACAAAATCAAATTTCTTATCTTTGTAGACTGTAATTATCACTGGCACAGGTTGGCCCATCATATTTTTAGTTTTGTCATTAAAGGCTTTACAAAATTCCATAATATTAATTCCTCTTTGACCAAGTGCTGGTCCAACAGGAGGAGCTGGATTTGCTTGTCCACCTTTAATTTGTAATTTTAAATAACCTGTAACTTCTTTTGCCATTTTAAACCTTTTCAACCTGTGAGTAATCTAAATCAACAGGAGTTGGTCTACCAAATATCGAAACAGAGACCTTAAGTCTAGATTTTTCTTCATCAATCTCCTCTATCGAACCATTAAATGAGGCAAAAGGACCATCACAAACCTTGACTTGCTCACCTACTTGGAATGTTATTGATGACGATGGATTTGCGACACTTTCCTCCATGTTTCCTACAATTTTACGAACTTCCTCTTCTGATATGGGTGATGGTTTACCTTGCGGGCCTAAAAAACCGCTAACTTTTTTTAAAGATTTAATTAAATGATAAATTTCGTTAGTCATATCAAGCTTTACTAAAATGTATCCTGGAAAATATTTTTTTTTTACTACAGCCCTTTTGCCTTTTTTTATTTCCGTGACATCTTGAGTTGGAACTAGTGTTTCACCAAAATTTTCAATTAACTCTGCTTTTTCTAATTCTTCTTTTATTTGCTCCGCAACCTTTTTTTCTGCGCCAGCGTGAGCTTGAACTATATACCATTTCATAAACTCTTATCCTATTAAAAAACTTAATCCAAATTTAAATATTTGATCTAAAAGTAGAAAAAATAATGATGCAATAACAGCCATAACAATTACAGTAATTGATCCCATCAGGGTTTCTTTTTTTGATGGCCAAGTAATTTTAAATACTTCTTGTTTTACAGATCTAAAAAAATTAATAGGATTTTGCATTTTCCTTTTCTAGCTTTTGGCAGGAGCGGAGGGACTTGAACCCTCAACCCCGGGTTTTGGAGACCCGTACTCTACCAATTGAGCTACACTCCTTCTTTGTTTAAAGCGAAGCTTACTCTATAATTTTAGTTACTACTCCAGCTCCAACTGTTCTACCGCCCTCACGGATTGCGAACTTCAAACCATCGTTCATTGCAATTGGGCTTATTAATGTTACTGACATTTTTGCGTCATCTCCAGGCATAATCATTTCTGTTCCTTGTGGTAATGTTACCTCTCCAGTTACATCCGTTGTCCTGAAATAAAACTGCGGTCTATATTTTGAGAAGAATGGTGTGTGTCTTCCACCTTCCTCCTTCTTTAAAATATAAGCCTGAGCTTCAAATTTAGTGTGTGGTTTGATTGATCCTGGTTTTGCTAAAACTTGACCTCTTTCAACTTGGTTCCTGTCTATACCTCTCAATAATGCTCCAATATTATCTCCAGCTTCTCCTGTATCCAAAAGTTTTCTGAACATTTCAACTCCAGTACATACTGTTTTTTGTGTATCCTTAATACCAATAATTTCTAATTCATCGTTTGTATTAACCACACCTTGTTCCACTCTACCTGTTACAACTGTACCTCTTCCGGAAATTGAAAATACATCCTCAATCGGCATTAAAAAAGGCTTGTCTTTTGGTCTGTCAGGCTGTGGTATTGTATCATCTACAGCTTTCATTAGTTCTTCAATTGGTTTAGTGCCAAGATCAGCGTCACCTTCAATTGCTTTTAATGCAGAACCTTTTATTATTGGAATTTTATCACCAGGGAATTGATAAGATGTCAGAAGTTCTCTAATTTCCATTTCAACAAGCTCTATCAACTCTTTATCTTGAACGGTGTCAACTTTATTTAAAAATACAACAATAGCTGGAACACCAACTTGTCTAGCTAACAAAATATGCTCTCTAGTCTGTGGCATCGGTCCATCTGCTGCATTAACAACTAAAATTGCTCCATCCATTTGTGCAGCTCCTGTGATCATATTTTTTACATAATCCGCATGACCCGGGCAATCAACATGTGCGTAGTGACGTTTATCTGTTTCATATTCAACATGAGCCGTTGAAATCGTAATACCTCGTTCCTTTTCCTCTGGTGCTTTATCAATTTGATCATAAGCGACAAAATTTGCTCCACCTTTTTCCGCCATAACTTTAGTTATGGCCGCTGTTAAAGTAGTTTTACCATGATCAACGTGTCCGATTGTTCCAATATTACAATGCGGCTTACTTCTATTAAACTTTTCTTTAGACATCTTTTTTTTTTTTCTCCTAAATATTTAATTTTTCCAAATTGGAGCGGGTGATGAGAATCGAACTCACGCAACCAGCTTGGAAGGCTGGAGTTCTACCACTGAACTACACCCGCGTAAAGAGGGTATTTACCTAATTAGTCCTTATATTCAAGAGGTTTTTTGTGGTGGAGGGGGAAGGATTCGAACCTTCGAAGACCGAAGTCAACGGGTTTACAGCCCGCCCCATTTGACCGCTTTGGTACCCCTCCAATTAAAGTTGCTGTTATATAAAAATAAACATTTAAAACAAAGTAAAAAAGTAATTAAATTCGATAAATGATTAAAAATTCAAAATTTTGGATTGCGGGTAAACACACAGTTTTGGAAGCATTAAAGAATAAAAATAACATCATTTATAAAATTCTTTTACAAAACGAAACAAAGATGAAGTTTATTGATAAATCGTTTTTAAAATTAGTAAAAATCATAAAAAAAAATGAAATAAATAAATTTTTAAAAAATTCTGATATTAGTCATCAGGGCTTTTTTGCTGAAATTGAAAGAAAAAATACCGAAATAGCAAAATCTGAAATTTTTGTAGAGAAAAATATCTTACTGCTTGATGGTATAAATGATCAGAGAAATATTGGGTCTATAATAAGAACCGCTTACGCATTCAATATTAATCTTTTAATTGTAAACAAACACGAATTTGATGAAAAAAGTATTTTATTAAATAAAACAGCAAGTGGCATGCTAGATAGAATAAAAATTTATAAAGTTTCGAACGTTATAAACATTATAAAAGAATTAAAAAAAAATAATTTTTGGATTTATTGTTTTGATAGTGATGCCAATAATGTTTTTCAAAAAAGTATTTTATCAAAAAAAAATGTTTTTATTTTTGGATCTGAAAATAAAGGAGTTAGAAAAATTGTAAGAGAGGCCAGTGATTATAATATTAAAATTAAAATTAATAAAAACCTGGATAGTCTCAATGTATCTTCAGCAGTTGCTTCAGTACTAACAATACTAAATTATAATTAGTAATTTTTTATATTCTTAAATAAAAATGGAATATATTTTGAGTAATTTTCCCAAGCCTTAACTGATGAAGAATATATAGGCTGTCTAACTTGCATTGTACTAACAGTTTGAACAGCTCTTTTATTTTCATGAAAATTTAAACATTTATCTTCGAAGTTTAATTCACAAAAATTTAATAATGATTTTATTTGATTTTCTGTATCGTTAATAATTTTTTCATATTTAAAATCAAAGATAAAATCACCATAAAGATTTTTCCATAATTTCATATAGTCAACATATAAATTGAAGAATTTTGATAATTCATCCTGATCGTAAGCCCATGCTAGTTTATCAATACTAAAATTATTTTTGTAAATAGATAAGCATGTATCTCTACCATCTCTAACGCAATGAATAACTTTTGCATTCGGTATCGCATAATAAATTAAGCCAATCATTTTAAAATTTAAAGGCATTTTATCTGTTACAAATTTTTTATTATTTGAAATTTTGTGTAATTCACTTAAATAAAGCTCGGAAAGTTTTTTTAATTTTTCATTAGTGTTATTATTAAAACTATTTAAAAACTCATCATACGATTTATGGATAAAGCTTTTTTGTACAGAATCAGCTAAAAAGAAAATTTCATCGCCTGCCTCAACTTCACTGTGGGAAGACAGAATTTGTTCAACTAAGGTTGTACCTGACCTCGGCATACCTAAGATAAAGATTGGTGTAATTTTTTCTTTTGATTTATTTGTTATGTCTCTTTTTAAATTTGAAAATAATTCATAATGTAATTCATATTCTTTAATTTCATTTTTAAAATCATACTTTAGCTGTAATCGTCTCTCATTATTAGAATTTATTAAATATTTGCTAGCTTCATTAGGCAAATTAAGATCGTCGTATGCTTTTCCAATTGCAAAACCAAGATCAATCTTATCTTTTTTCGAGTAATTATGAGAATTATATAATTTTAACATCTCATTTAGATGCGGATCATTCTTATCTTTGTACTTTAAAAGAACTGACAAATCCTTATGCAAATTTGGATTTTTATTATCTATTTTCAAAGCAGTGTAAAACAATTTGCTAGCATCATCTATTTTACCCAGTGATCTGTAAGCATTTGCGAGATTTCCTAAAGTAATGATATTATTTTTATCAAGCATCAAAGCTCGTTTATAAAAGGACACTGCAGAATTTAAGTCCTTGTTTAGAGTATAAGAAGAACCAGTTAAATTTAATATTTCTATTCTTTGAGGTTCGGAAAGAATATTTTCATATTTAGAAAGAACTTTGTTTAATAAACTAATAGCATCTCTATACTGATAATTAAAATAATAAGCTCTAGCTAAAAAATATTCTCCTTCAAAATGATCCTTTTTGATCAAATCTAAATATTGTTCAAAGAAGTTTATTGATGTTTTGTAAATTTTAAAATGCAAGTATATTCTACCCAAATTAAAATAAGGAGCAGGTAAGTTTTTATCCAAGTTTATACATTTAACAAAAATTTGAATTGCCTTATTAAAATCTTTCTTTATCTCGACAAATAAACCGTATAAATTTAGTAATCGAGGGTTTTTATGATTCTCACTAATTCTTAAAAGTGCGTTTATCTCGTTTTCAAAATCTTTGAGATGTTCTTTTTCCAAGTAAGACAAAAGTCTGTTGTATATTTTATTTTGGTCCATAAAAAAAAAGGCCCACATATACAATGTGGGCCTTTAAGAATTCAACTAAGTGAGTTAATTAAAACTTACCTACTGTTCTGATCTGGAATGCGTCACCGTCAGAAGCTGAACTACCTAATACGTTATCAATTTCTACGTATGATATTTCAAGACCTAAACCGCCCATATTGTAACCAACAGAAACCATAGTAGTTTCTTCTTCGTCAGTTAAATCTGTACCGTTTGTATCTCCATCAGTTTCTTCATAGTTAACAGAAACAGATAAGTTATCATTGATTGCATAACCGACACCAATTGAGTCTGTTTTGTACTCATCTTGTGCAGCTGCTAATGCTAAGTTTTCAGTCTCTGCTCTGTTAATACCAACAGAAAAGTTACCAAAATTATACGTAGCACCAATGTTTGTAGATTTTTGGTCCTCATTACCGTTTTTACCAGTAACATCGTTCATACCTGCTTTTAGGCTTAATCCGTCAACACCTAAATTTGAGCTAATTACTAGATTCATAGCAGAACCACCAGTAGTAGCACCTACAGTGTTAGAGGAGTCTCCACCACCACCTTGTGTAACTGCAATGTCTGGAACTATAAACGCAGAAATTGCTCCACCGTCAAATTTTTGAGCGAATAGAATTCCTACTGCGTTTTTAATTGTAGCACCACCACAAACTGTTTCGATTGCAGCACTACCGATATTTTTACCAACTGTACAAGCTCTGTCACCCACTGTTGGAATATTAGTGAATGATAAGTTTGGAGCAAAGTCAGCACCTAGACCTACAGTTGTGTCTCCGCTAGTAATTGAAATTACTGGAGCTTCAATTGCAGCATCTTCTAATTTAAAAGATGTAGTAATAGTTCCTAGATCACCGTCTTTTGAACCAGAGAACTTTACAGTTTCCTCAGATCCTAAAGCACCTTCAGTGTCAGAAGCTGTATCTTCTGCCGAGTTAAACGTATATTCTACAGAACCAGAAACAGCAGAGTGTGCAACAGTTCCAGCAGCAAACATAGACGAAATCAAAGCAGTAGATAACAATAGTTTATTGTTTTTCATTGTTTTCCTTTCGTTAAAAACAATTCTTTATGATGATTTTGAAGTACAAACTCAACAAAATATGATTTTCCTAATAAAAAAACTGTTAAGTGTTACATTTATGCAACAACTATAACCTTGAATATCACTATTTTACTGGTTATTAGTCGATAATAATGAAAAAGTCTTTTTATTCCTATTTAATAATACTTTTCGTGAGTTTTTTACTAGTTGGATGTAAGTCAAATAAAAAAGCTGAGGACGACTCAGTTGTAACAAAAAAGAAAAGAATTCCAATCAGTGTAGATGAAAGAGCTGAGCGAGATAAAGGTAGTATATTTGGAAATTTGGGAGGAAATAATAACACAACTTACGATTTTGCAACCTCAAATGTTTTGTGGAGAGCGTCTCTTGAGGCTTTGAATTTTCTACCACTAAACACAATAGATTACTCTGGCGGAATAATAATAAGCGACTGGTACTCTCCAAAAATATCAAATGAAAGTATTAAAATAGAAGTTAGATTTCTATCAAATGAATTAAAATCTTCATCTGTCCAAGTAAAAGCGTTCAAAAAAACTTGTAGTCAAAATAATTGCAAAACTCAAAATATGACTAATTCATTTAATAATAAAATAAAGGATAATATTATCTTAAATGCACGAAATTTAAAAATTAAAGATGAAAAAAATAAAAAAAAATAAATTAAATTAATTTTTCAACCTCAAAACTAACCCTCTTTATTACTGAAGTCCAATTTTCACGATACTTTTGTCTAAATAACTTTAAACTATCATACCATATACATTTTTCACCTTCCAACATCCATCGCCAGTCAGGAACATAAGGTATCAAGCCAAAAGTTTTACAACCTAAACTTGCCGCCAGATGAAGCAAAGAAGTATCCGAAGAAATAATTAAGTCAAAATTAATAATCTTTTTTGATAAATCAAAAAAATTTAAATTACCAATATAATTAATTTTTTTTTGATTAAAATAATCTTTATCTGAATTTCTTATATCTTTTTGTAAACAATAAAATTCAACTAAATTATTATCTAGTTTAAACAACTTTTCAAAATAACAGAGTCTTAAAGATCTCATACTATCGTATCTAAAATTTTTGTTGCCCGACCATGCAATACCTACTTGAAGTATTTTATTTTTACTTTTTGATTTCATTTTAAATATTTCAGAATTTAGAATATTTTTATCAAAAACTAAATTTCCCTCTTTTTTTAATAGATAAGGTAACGATCCAATATAAAATTCATAATCATAATCTTTAATTTTAATCTGGTTAAAGTTTATAAAATTAAGTCCTTTAAAAGAAAAAAGCTTTTCTAAAGGTTTTTGAATATGTATGTCTACATTTGAAGTATAATTAAGTAATTCTGGTAAAAATCTTGAAAACATAATTACATCTCCAAACCCTTGCTCTGACTTCACTAAAATACATTGATTTTTAATACTTGAAATATCTTGAGGATATTTTGATATATCTAATTTATTTCTTTGCAATCTATACTCATACTGCTCCCAACCTTTTTTAAAGTTACCTAAAACTAAACTATTAAATCCAATGTTACATTGTGCATCATAATTATTCTTATTTATTTTAACTGCTTTCATCTGTAATTTTAAACTTTTTGAATACTCTTTTATTTTCGAGTATGCTATGCCTTGGTAATTTAGTAAATTTGCTAAATCAAACGATGATAAATTTTTTCTTTTTAAACATATATCAATTTCTTTTATTGCTTTCTCAAATTGATGCGTCTCTCCATAATAAAGACTTTTTAAATTTTGAAAGTCAAAAGACTCTTTCTCTAAAGATTTTAACGAATTAATAATTTCTAGACATTCATCAAATTTTTTGAGTTTTATTTTGCATAAACCCAAGTTTATCATTGTAGAAGATCTATTTGGAAGATACCTAAGAGAAAGATTAAAATTTTTTTCTGCTTCAATATACTTTTTATCGGAAAATAGTTTCTCTCCTTGTTCGAAAAAATTTTTAGCTATATTAAAATTATTATTCATAACTGGCGGGAGTGACGGGACTCGAACCCGCGGCCTCCTGCGTGACAGGC
>CESN01053059.1_pt1 | contig 14841 bp, 11 predicted proteins | sample 531181 | NCBI WGS metagenome assembly CESN01 (sample SAMEA2621990, study PRJEB7988) | marine metagenome | isolation source: saline water (ENVO:00002010), including
CGGTTGTATTTATTTTTTCTTTATTCTCGTTCTTATTTTTTTCTGAACATTCGAGCCAAGAGGTAGTACAGGCATTAAAGGACTCAAGTTTTAACGAACAATGGATTATCATTTTATCTGCTTTGGTTGCAGCTCCAATTGTAGAGGAATTTTTCTTTCGTAAATTTCTCTACAGGGTCTTAAAATTTAACTTCGGAATTTTACTAGCAGCACTAATTAGTTCCACTGTATTTGCACTCATTCACTTTACGGTAAGTTCTTTTTTTGTGCTTTTGCTACTTGGGCTTTTTCTTTGCTATACCTATGAGAAATATGGAATTCTGGCTGCTCCCATATTTTCACATTCTCTCTTCAATTTGTTGATGATTATCTCAATATTGTCAGGATGAAAAAAGAAATTCTTAACTCCAGTAAGTTCAGTAGTTTCTCTTTAAATTGTACTAGGAAATTTGCATTTAATTTGGCAAAATCATTGAATCCACCTTATGTACTTTTTCTCAACGGCATCTTGGGTTCAGGAAAGACCTTTTTCTGTAAATGTATTGGAGAATATTATGGCATAAGAAGTATTAATAGTGCGTCCTTTTCTAGGGTTACGCATAATTTTGGGGAAATAAATCTAGTCCATTGTGACTTTTATCGAGGTTTACCGGAACCCTCTTTCTTTGAGGAAGAAATCGAACCTCTTCTAATCAGTCCGTGGATTATACTTATTGAATGGGGAAAACTTACCTCATGGGATTTTAACTGCCCAGAGTATGAGTTGGATTTTAAATATATTGATCCAACAAGAAGAGATTTATTGTTTTCCAACCGATCAGTTTAATTCAAGGGATGAATCACTGTACTCATTGATATATCCTTCTTTAACCAACCATTTCAGTTCTAATACAAGCTCTTTCAAATCGAACTCTTTTTGTTGTAGTTTGGTTAATAAACTCTTTTTCGAGACTTTCGAACCAGAAGAAATTATAGCAATAATTTCAGAGGTTAATTTCTTTGTTTTGAAATTCTCGATACTTTTTCGATTTGCTTGGCGAACATAAATAATTTCGCCCTTTTTAAATATGCAGTATTTACTCCTCTTTAGGCTTACCAAACATGAAGTAAAGAGTTCTCTTGACCATTTACGTTTGTCGGAAATGAAAGATTCAATCTGTGCCCGAAGGGGTGATTCAATAATACTTAAGTTATTAGCTGCAATTGTTAGGCTATTTTTTGAAACAAAAAAATTGGAAAAAAAGTCTTTTTCGATAGCAAGTTTCAAGGCTTCAATACTTTGAAACTCTTTATTTTCTTCCATCTTTAAGAGGTAGGAATATCTTTTAATCGGGGATTTAGCCCATAAATCAATTTTCTCTTTGTCTTCAATTTTCAGTAAAGAAGCGATAAATTTTTTATGGGTTGATTTAATACGATTGGAGTAAATGTGGTGCCTAACTACATCTTCAAAGCCGTGAAAACTCGTTGGAGGTAATAATTCTTTAGTGATGGGGCATTGAAAAATATACATGAAATTTCCCTTCGGCATTACCTCTTCAATGAGCTTACATTCAATGAATGTTTTCTCTTCCGTGGAGAAAAAATGGTTTACGGCACTTTCCTGAGACATGAAATACAAATCAGAAGTTTTTGACTTCCACATTTGGTTCTCAGGATTTTTGGAGGCGATTTTGACCATGAGCCTCTCATTCTTTGCTGCAATAACATCGGTTATTTCTCTCAAAGAGTAAGTAATACCTGTTTCTTTTAGTTTTAATTTTATGGTCTGCAGGATTTTAACATTAGGAATTATGGCAAAAGACCAGCCTAGATCGAAGTTTATATTTCTTTTCGGATGATTTGCCTTTTTACGATTTTGACCACTCCTAGCTCGATTTCTTGAGTCCTTGTTCTTTGAGCCTTGAAAATGTTCATTTTTTTGAGGGAAATTCGGCTTTTTTGAACCGGTCCAGTCGGGAGAAAGACTGAAATTCTCAAGGGAGGAAAGATCCACCTCTGCACCTTCTTCATTCATTTGTAATACTTCCCTAACGGGCATGATGCATCAACAGTTAGTTGGATGATCTTGCCTTTTGATTGATCTTGTTTTACAAGTGATTTCATTAGCTCAGGTGGCGGAATTGGTAGACGCGCTAGACTAAGGATCTAGTGCCGAAAGGCGTGGGGGTTCGAGTCCCCCCTTGAGCACCATCACTTCGTTTTGTCGAAGATTCTATGTTTGATTCTAAGTCCATGTTTGAATTCATCTTTGAAGGTCTTATTACCGTATTCATCAAATCCTTCGAAAAGCCCGTGCTTTTTATTGTCTAACCAGTGCTCAAGCAATTTTACACCAAAGGCACCACCCGATAACTTGTATTTAGAAACAACCCATTCGTTGGATTCTGAGGTACCATATTTTTTTCTAAACTTTTCTTTGGCCTTCTCATTTATTTCGATCCAAAGAGATGGGTACCCTTCTGTACTCTTCGTCTTGTAATCATCAGGGTCAAGCGGTCTGGAAAACCAAAAAATATGAGTCCCGGATTTCTTTCCGTGAATATAATCTTTTGAGAAAATGGGGACTCCCCTTTCGTTATAACGAGTGTGTTGGCCATGTTTTTTTCCAGAAAGAAAAGGGATTTCTTCAATAACTTGACCACTTTTGAACTTGATTTCTGCAGTACCACTAAAAGGGTGTTGGTCTATACCATGGTAGGCAAGAGGTTCGTTTGTCCAAGTGCCCGAGTTTATAACCCCAACCTTGGAAATGCGGCCATTGGAAACAGAGACAGGTCCTAGAATAAAATCTTGACCGCCACTACCGCGAACAACCGCTTCAACCTGATCTGAGTATCCATAACCTCCAGAAATAACAATTATATTAACCAATTCATAATCTTGGCTAAGTTCAGGTTTTGCAATTGCCCCACTGCCCTTCCAGAACAAATGACGATCCAGAAATTCAATGGAATTTGCTTCATCAAAGTATAAAAGGGATGCCTCTTTACGGTATTTCTTGTAGGGGCTAAAAGGAAAAGAAGAACTCCCTCTGGTTTGCTGATCCCACCAATCTTCAAAATTATCAAATTTCCCCTCAAACAAAATCATATAGCCCAAGCTGGCCGACAACAGGCAAATGAATAGGATAGTCGATAATATTTTTTTCATATTGTAGACAATATCAGCATATTTAAGGCCATAGGGATCTTGTATGAAGAGAATTTACAAGTCGTGCAGGAAATAAAGGTCCATTATAAATAAAGGAAGTGTAGAGTTGCAACAAAGATGCACCTGCATCTAATTTCTTGTGTGCCGAATCGGAGTCAAGGATTCCACCTACCCCAATCACTGGAAGCTTATTTGAACTCTCCTCTACAATAAACTTTATCATAGATAAAGATTGGTGTTCTAGTGGCTTTCCACTAAGCCCTCCTTTTTCAAATCTTGGGAAATTAATGTCTCTTCTTGTCGTGGTATTGGTTGCAATAATTCCATCAAATTTGTTTTCTAAAGCCAATTCGATTATGGATTCTAAATCTTTATAGGATTCATCTGGAGAAATTTTTAAAAGGCATGGTACTGGTTTAGACTTTCTAGCTTTCGCAATTTCATGGTTAAGTTCATATAAATTACGAAGTAACGGCTCGAGAAAGCTTTTTTGATGAAGTAACCTTAAACCCGGGGTGTTGGGGGAACTGATATTAATGGTGATATAATCCGCCTGCTCAAACACGGTTTCAAAACCAATCAGATAGTCATTGATAGCATTTTCAGGAAGCGTATTTTTACCTTTTCCAATGTTGATCCCAATAGGTGAAACTCTACTTCCTATGGGGTTGTACCTCGCCAATCTTTCAACAACCGCTTTGGCCCCAATGTTATTAAACCCCATCCTGTTGACCAAAGCTTTTTCTTCGGGATATCTAAAAAGCCTTGGCTTGGGGTTGCCAGGCTGAGGAAGAGGGGTGACGGTGCCAACTTCAATATGTCCAAATCCAAGGGAGGAAGAAATACCTGGGAACATACCATTCTTATCGAGGCCTGCAGCCAGACCAACACAATTAGAAAAATTAAGGCCAAATAAAGAAATATTACTAGATTCAATTCTTAAGAATTGAGAAATAATTTTTTTAATAATGGGGATTGTTTCTGCATACCCGAGAATCCCACAGGTTAGCTCATGAGCTAGCTCAGGTTCTAGCTTAAAAAGGATTTTTCGGAAAAAAGATTGATAAAGAGAATTCACAAAAATAAAAGGATGTAAGTAGTAAAAATCAATGGAGATGGACGAGATAGCAATTCATTTATTTGTACAAGAAAGTTGACAGATCAAAAGAAGAACGATTAAGCCAAATCAATGAAAAAAACAGGACCGAGTTTAGATTGGTGTGTGGTTCGCCTGGGTAAAGATGAAAATTGGTGGGTGGAATCAATAAGTGATAAAGAGAATTGGGATGTTGAAGATTTGGGTATTATCGACCCCAAACAGTTTCTTCATATCAATGAGTTGATTGATTCAATGACAGAATTTGGATTAGATTCACAGCTGATTGACGAGGCATTTTTCACATTTGAAATTGCGGAAGAGGTAAAAGGTGGAATGATTAAACTAGTCAGGGTAAGAGATTCTTTACTCAAAGCGGAAGATATGCTTTTCGCTTTACCTGATGTTCTTGATGAGGAGAAGGGTCCTTATGCGGACTTCTTGAACCATATCTCAAGCGTAAGGGTTTCTATGCTAAATGAATTGATTGAATTTACAGAACCTTACACGCAAGAAGAAATGGAAGAAGTTTTGGCGGAGAAAGAAAACAATGACTTTTTGGAAGCGAAAAGGAGTCACTTTAGCGAGGAATTGTTATCGATATTAGAATTCGTGCCAGAAGGTTTTGCCATTGATTCCGACCTTGAAGAAGATAGCGAAAACTCTTCCAAAAAAGAAGAGGATTATTCCGACCTTGAGACAGGCCTTGTTGAAGTTTCAGACAAAGAGGAAAAGCTTTTACCCGATGAGGACTTAAAGTGGGAAGAAGAGGAAAGAGAAGAAACCACTCCTTATGAAGGTGGTGCTCCTGATGAAGATCAATAGGCTCTAGTATGATCAGAGCTGGGGAGCGATTCTCTCCGCAAAATAAGTTAAAATTAAATCTGCCCCTGCTCTTTTGATTGAAAGTAATGACTCCTTTGCACACTCATCGAGATCAAGCCATCCAAAGGAAGAGGCTGCCCATAACCTTGAGTACTCTCCTGATACTTGATACGCCGCGACTGGAAGGCAGTGGTGATTTTTTGCTTGCATTATAATGTCAAGATACGGTTCTGCAGGCTTTATCATAAGGATATCTGCTCCTTCAGCTGCATCGAGGATTAGCTCTCTTTCTGCCTCATTTTTATTGGCAGGATTTAGCTGATAGGTCGACTTATCAATAGGTCTTGCGGTTGAGGAGCCAATCGCCTCCCTGAAAGGTCCATAGTAAGCGGAACAAAACTTTGCCGAATAAGCCATAATTCCGACATTATAAAAGTTGGAAGAATCTAAGTATTTTCGAATTATGGAAACTCGTCCGTCCATCATGTCCGACGGGGCAACTAAATCATAACCAGATTCAGCTGCAAGAACCGAAGCCTTGGCTAAAATTTCAACAGTCTGGTCGTTTGCAATGCAACCCTGCTCGTCTAAAATCCCGTCGTGACCATTTTTGGTATACGGGTCCAGAGCAATATCAGCTACGAGTAAGGTGTTGTCCCATTTGGATTTAATCAAATCTGCAGCTTGGTAAGACAGAGCCTTAGAATTTAATATTTCGCTACCGAGATCATCTTTTTTTGATTCAGCGACGCATGGAAAAATGGCAAAACTGCGAATTCCGAGCTCCAGCCACTTAGGCATCTGATCCTCCAGTGCATCGAGAGACCACCGAAAAATTCCGGGCATAGAAGAAATCTCATTTGATCCAGAATTATCGCTTGAAACGAAAACCGGAAAAATCAAATCGTGAACAGAAAGAGAATTTTCGGAAATCATGTCTCGAAGAATTTTATTTTCTCTTAGACGGCGTGGGCGATTAACAAAGTCGAATGACATGTTTGGATGTGGTTTTAAGTTATGTTCGACAAGCGGACAAATTATGAAAAGATTGAGGGTTAACTATGTGAAAATTCTTTCATGAAGTCCACAATAAGTATTTATCAGTTAAGAAATGGGAATTGAAACAATAATCGCTTTTGTACTCCTCTTTTCCGCTTTATTATCTTTTATTATGGAGAAGGTGAGTTTGGATGTCACGGCACTTTGCCTTCTCGCCATAATACTTACCATTTCCAGTGTAGGCATTTTAGAGAATTGGCCATCTCCAAGGGAAGTATTGTATATATTTACCAATGAAGCACCCTTGACCATCGCTGCGATGTTCGTAATCAGCTCTTCACTAAATAAAAGTCGGGTCTTGGAAAGCGTATCTCAATATTTAGAAAAATTTTGTGAATTGGGTTATCGAAAATTCATGCTGATTCTCTTATGTCTCGTCGCTATCGTTTCAGCATTCATAAACAACACTCCAGTCGTAGTTGTTTTGTTACCGGTGGTTATGGCACTTTCAAAATCCTTGGGTATTTCTGCTTCGAAAATGCTAATACCCGTTTCTTATGCATCTATCTTTGGCGGTTGCTGTACTTTAATGGGTACAAGTACTAATATTTTAGCAAGCGGTATCATGGGTTCTAATCCTTTCTATCCAGAGATGAATTCCCTCAGCATGTTTGAACTTTCGAAAATAGGCCTTCCTCTTCTTTTTATTTCACTTCTTTTAATGGTTCTCTTTGGAAGAAAATTACTTCCTGAAAGAGAGGCCTTGAGCAGCATAATTTCAGAAATAGACAGAAAAGAATTTTTAACTGAAGCAAGAATTTCAAGGGGATCAAGGATAGTCGGTAAAACCATAAAAGATTCTAAAATAAAGGAAATCCAGAATGCTCGTTTGATAGATGTATTAAGAGGAAAAAATTCGATTTTTCACAGGACATCTGAATTAATATTCGAGCCTGGAGATAGAATCATTCTTTCTTGCAAACCAGAGGGTATTGTTGAGGCAAATGAAATCGAAGGGCTTGACTTGTTTAATCCAGAAGGAATGGGAATAGAACATATTTCTTCTAACCAAAGTATAATGGTGGAAGCGGTTGTAAGGCCCTCCTCTTCGATGCTTCATAAAACACTACAAGAGGTAAACTTTAGATCCCGATTCAATTTAGCGATTTTAGCCATTCATCGGAAGGGAAAGAATATCTACAAGCAAAGAGAAGAAATACGCCTACAGAGTAGTGACACCCTTTTAATATTAGGCACGCAGAATTCGATTAACGAACTTAGGAATGAAGATGAATTGATTCTCTTGGACAAACCGGTGGTATCCTTAGAAAATAGAAAAAACAAAGCTCCGCTGGTAATTGCGGTTTTGTTTTCGGTGGTGGCACTAGCCAGTTTTGGAATTTTGCCAATTTCTGCAGCTGCAATCAGCGGTGTGGCTCTCTTATTGGTAACAAAATGTATCAAACCAACGGAGGCGTATCGTTCGGTTGAATGGAATATTTTAATTCTTATTTATGGTATGCTAGCTCTTGGAGTAACTCTTAAAAAAACAGAGGCCTCCACTATGATTGCTTCTTTTGTCGAACAAATTTCAATTCATGCGTTTGAGCCGGATTTCAGAATTATAGGGGTTTTGATCTTAATATATTTTGTAACTTCTTTCTTAACGGAGGTTTTGTCAAACAATGCAACTATTGTGATAATGGCACCGATTTCTCTTGAAATAGCACAGCAACTAGAAATGGGGTCAACTGATGCAAGAGCATATGTTTTAACCGCTTGTATAGCTGCCTCAGCAAGCTTTCTAACACCTATTGGATACCAGACGAATACATTCGTGTATTCCGTAGGCGGATATCGTTTCTCTGATTTCATGAAAGTGGGGCTTGTTTTCAACCTAGTTTATTTTGTCGGAACCGTACTTTTAGTATCATGGTATTGGGGGTGGATTTAATAAGGTAATGATAAATAAAATTAATATACCAAAAGCCTAATTAAGTCCAAATTAATGATTCTTACAGACCAAAAATTTCCCATCCAAGTGGTGGGTTACATAGAAATCCCAAGTTTTAGGCATAAAGTTATTAACATGATGATCTGCCAAACTTGATTTTCTTTAATCAAAAAAAAGTAAAAACATAATATAAGTAAATTATATTATTCCTTAAAACTTTTTCGTACAGAAACTTATGCAAAACTTTATTCAATACTCTTCTGTAAGCCTCGGGTCAGTACAGGTGATCATTATAAAGTTATCAACTTGAATAGCACCTTGACGCAGTAGTGCTAGAAATGCAAAATATATTCAATATTTGTATGAAGAAATTTTCTAAACCCATAAGTTTTCGCTTCCTAAATTAAGATTAGCTAAGCTTATATAAAATTCGTTTAAGTACTTAAAATTTTTATGTCAGAAGATAAAGAATCCGCAAACGACAACAACTACGACGCCTCCAAGATCCAAAAGCTCGAAGGATTAGAAGGAGTTCGAAAGAGGCCAGATATGTATATTGGAGATACCAATGAACGTGGCCTGCACCATTGCGTTTTTGAAATAGTAGATAATTCTATTGATGAAGCCCTTGCGGGTTACTGTTCTGAAATAACCGTCCATCTTCATGGAGATGGTTCTTGTTCGGTCCAAGATAACGGAAGAGGTATTCCAGTAGATATGCATCCGAAGCATCAAATGCCGGCCTTGGAGTTAGTCCTTACAAACTTACACGCGGGTGGAAAATTTGGGAAAGGTGCTTATCAGGTATCAGGTGGACTGCATGGAGTTGGTGCAAAATGTGTAAATGCGGTTTCAGAATGGTTTATTGCGGAAATAAAAAAAGAAGGAAAAGTTCACCAAATGGAGTTTTCAAGAGGCAAGACAACCGAAAAACTTCGAATTGTCGGTGATTGCAAATCATCAGGTACTAAAATTACTTTTTTACCTGACGAACAGATCTTTACCGAAACCCGGGATTTTAAGTTTGATTTGCTTGCGAAGAGACTTCGTGAATTGGCCTTTTTGAACCCGGGGGTTCGGATTCACTTGATTCAAGATGTAGATAGCCGAAAAGAAGATTTTTTCTTTGAAGATGGAATTAGCGAGTATGTTACTTACTTAAACCGAAATAAAAACTGTTTGATAGATAAGCCAATTTCTTTTTCCGACGAAGCACCCGCGGAAACGGGAGAGGGTAATATCAAACTTGAAGTTGCAATGATATACAACGATTCCTTTTCAGACCAATTATATGCGTATGCGAATTCAATTCATAATGTTGAGGGCGGAACCCATTTGTCTGGATTTAGGACAGCTTTAACAAGAGTAATTAACATTTATGCGAGGGAAAACGACCTCCTTAAGGAAAAAGAGTTATCACTTACAGGAGATGATGTAAGAGAGGGCTTAACCGCAGTTATTTCCGTAAAAGTGCCTGAACCAAGATTTGAGGGACAAACCAAAACAAAGTTATCTAATCGGGAAGTAGATGGTATTGTCCAAAAAATTGTCGGGAAGAGCCTGAAACACTATTTTGAATTAAATCCTGATGAAGCAAAAATTATAATCACAAAGGTAATCCATGCGGCACGAGCTCGAGAAGCGGCTAGAAAAGCAAGGGAAACTGTGAGAAAAGGGGCACTTTCAGGGGGAGGCTTACCAGGAAAACTTGCAGATTGTGCTGAAAAAGATCCCTCTAAAAGTGAAATTTATATTGTGGAGGGAGATTCCGCAGGAGGTTCAGCGAAGCAAGGAAGGGATCGATTAACCCAGGCAATTCTTCCTTTGAGGGGAAAGCTTTTGAATGTGGAAAAAGCCCGCTTGGATAAAGTTTTAAATAACGCAGAGATCCGAAGCCTAATAACCGCAGTTGGTACCGGTATCGGAGACCACGAAGGAGATGGGTCATTTGATGCCGATAGGGCGAGGTATCACAAAATTATTATTATGACGGATGCAGATGTTGATGGTGCTCATATAAGAACTTTATTACTTACCTTTATTTTTAGGCAAATGAAAGGGCTTATCGAAAAAGGCTATGTTTATGTTGCTCGTCCACCACTTTATAAAATTAAGCGAAGAAAGACAGAGCAATATATTCAAGATGATGCTGAATTAAGCAAGATTCTGATCGAATTGGGTTGCGAAGATATCGCCTTTGAAAGAATTAGTGATGCCAAAGTTTTTACACCTCAAGAAACTCGTCAATTGACCGATCTTTTTTTAAAAATTGAAACGATTGGTTCTGGGCTTGCCAGGTACGGTTGTACATCCACTCGCTATCTAAAGCAGTATGATGAGGAAAGAAAGAAATTACCCCGCTATTTAGCGAGAATTCGCACAGGTAATGAGGAAGAGATTAGATTCTTTTATGACATAGAGGCAAAATCAGGCTTCATGAATGCACAAAATATTCCTGAAGAAGAAGCTGATGATATAATTTCTAGGCAAATTGAAAATTCAGACGGAATTACCACACAACGAATAGCGATACATGAAATATACGAGTCGTTCGAGCTTGAAAAACTTTTAGGAACGGCAACAGATCTTGGTGCAAATTTAAAATTATTTTCCAGCGGACCAGAGGAAACTGATTTTCGTCTTAATTTCATTAACGACTCAGAAGACAAACACATTTTGATCTCGAATGTATCCGAGTTCCTGGAAAACATTCGAAGACTTGGACGAAAAGGTCTTCAAATCCAGCGATATAAAGGATTGGGAGAAATGAATCCGAAACAATTATATGAAACTACTATGGACCCAGAAACTAGGAGTTTAATACAGGTGGAAATTTCGGATGCGATCGCAGCCGACAATATGTTCACAATGCTCATGGGAGAAGAAGTTGCCCCAAGAAGAGCATTTATTGAGGACAATGCATTAAACGTATCCTTTATTGACGCTTAAAATCATGAACGAAGATAGAAAAGGTTTAATTTCAGGAAATATAAGTGAGATCATGCAATCTGCCTACATCGATTATTCGATGTCAGTTATTGTAAGTAGAGCATTGCCAGATGTTAGAGATGGATTCAAACCTGTACAAAGAAGGGTTTTGTATGCCATGTTAAGAGAGGGGCTGCTCCACAATCGAGCTTACGATAAGTGTGCCGGAGTGGTGGGAGAAGTTTTAAAAAATTATCACCCCCACGGTGATGGTTCAGTATATGATACTTTAGTAAGGATGGCCCAACCCTGGGTAATGAGATATCCTCTAGTTAATGGACAAGGAAATTTTGGTTCGGTAGATGGAGATTCTGCGGCGGCATACCGATATACGGAGTGCAAGTTGACAAAAATTTCGGAAGAATTGCTCAAGGATATCGATGAAGATACTGTAGATTTTATCCCAAACTATAAGGAGAGTTCAACAGAACCTTCAGTATTGCCTTCTGCTCTTCCAACCTTGTTGATGAATGGATCTACCGGAATTGCGGTTGGTATGGCTACTAACATTCCGCCACATAACTTGGGAGAACTCATTGATGCCGTTTGTGCATTGATCGATGATCCAACCGTTACCATTGATGAAATCATGAAAATTCTTCCTGGTCCAGATTTTCCAAATGGTGGAAGCATTGCAGGAAAGTCAGGCATCAACTCCTATATGCACACGGGACGGGGAATTGTTCGTATGCGAGGAAGTATGTGCATTGAAGATTTACCTTCAGGCAAACAACAAATTGTCATTACCGAAATACCTTACAACGCAAACCGAGCTACCTTAGTTACTCGGATAGCAGACCTTGTGAAGGAAAAAATACTCGATGGAGTGAGTGACTTACGAGACGAATCTACGGAAACCACTCGTATTGTAGTTGAATTAAAAATGGGTGAAATCGAAAGAGTTACCATGAATAAGCTTTATAAAATGACTGCGTTAGAGAGCAGTTTTGGGGTAATTCTACTAGCATTAGACAAACGTCGACCAAGACAGTTAAACATCAAAGAGACACTCGAATGCTATGTAGAGCATAGGAGAGAAGTTATTCTTAGAAGAACCAAATTTCGACTTAGAAAAGCAGAAGCAAGGGCTCATATTTTAGAAGGCTATAAAATTGCACTGAATAACCTCGATGATTTTGTGAAGATCATTAGAGCGTCAGCAAATAGAAATGAGGCAAAAGCAAAACTCATTGAAAAATACACGCTTTCGGAAAGACAAGTGAACGCTATTTTAGACCTGCGATTATATCAACTCACAGGAATGGAAAGGGAAAAAATCGATGCTGAGTATTTAGAGTTGATGGAGCAAATAAAAGGTTTCAAGGATATTATCGAAAATGAACACCGATTGCTTACGGTAATCAAGGATGAGTTAGTGTTATTGAAAAAAGAGTATGCTGACGAACGAAAGACAATCATTACTGATGCAGAGGGAGATGTCAGAATGGAAGACTTGATTCCCAATGATGGATGCGTGGTTACGATTACTGATACAGGCTTCATAAAACGCACCCAGATTGAGGAATATAGACTACAAAATAGAGGAGGTAAGGGGGTCATTGGAACCGGTCAAAAAAATGAGGATCCTGTCAAAATTCTAAAAACTTGCAATGCTCATGATACCCTCATGTTCTTTATGAATAATGGAAGGGTTTATGTACAAAAAGCATTCGAGATACCAGAAGGTAGTCGGATATCAAAGGGGCGTAATATTATAAATTTTTTAGACATGCAAAAAGATGAAAGTGTTTCAGCAGTTATTCCCATCGATAATTTTGAGTCTGATGAATCGCTGGTACTTTGTACTCAAAAAGGAGTAGTTAAAAAAACAAAAATTAGTGCATATAAAAACCACAGAAAAGGTGGAATTATTGGAATCAATATTGATGATGGAGATTCAGTCTTACAAGCATTAAGAGCGAATTCTTCAGATCACCTGCTTATTCTTACAAAAAATGGAAAGGGTCTTCGATTCTCTTGTGATCAATTGAGGGACCAAGGAAGGGTGACTCGTGGAGTTAGGGGCATTCGATTAAAAGAACAAGACGAAGTTGTAAATATGCTTACAGTGGAAGATGAAAAACTTCTCTTAATTGCAGGAAAAAACGGTCTTGGAATTCGGACACGATTTAGCTCCTTTCTTCCGAATGGAGGAAAACCTGCAGAAGATTCGATTGATGTAATTCCTAGAAAGCGTGGAGGACAAGGCGTTACTGCGATGAATACGGATGCGGTTTGTTCTGCACTTAGTGTTTCTGAAGAAAGTGAAATCTTAATGATCACCTCACGCGGGCAAGCCGTCCGTTGTCCTGTATTAAATATTCGCGAAACTAACAGGGGGTCTAAGGGCGTTAAGCTTGTTAACTTAGACAAAAAAGATGCTTTGATAGGTATTTCTGAAGTTATGGAACTTGATGAAGAAAAAAATGTAGAAACAAAGGATTTAATGGAAGATGAACAAATCACAATGAGCCTTGAAGTAGCTGATGCAGAATCATCTGTAGAGGATTAAGTAGTCGGATTTAAAAATTTTTGTAAGTTCACTTTTGGACTCAGCCTTTTTGTCAGAGCATAACAACAAAACGCATCAAACAAGGAATTGTGAAATCCTAATTTTTTTTGATCACAGTATAGTGCAGCATTTTCACTAATGGATGTTAAGCCTAAAAAAGTTTCAGTAAGAGTTTTCAAATCATATTTTTTCAAATCAGGATATAACTTTTTGTAGATTAACTTAGTATCTAACCATGGTTCCCATTTCCCGGAAGGTGAAAAAGATGTGTAGGGCATTACCTTTTTGATAAAATTTTTTTCAATGTTAGATTGATGTGATAGGAAAAAATCATACCTATTTTCTAAAAAAGATTTTAAAATCTTCACTTTACAACCAGATCCAACTGTTATCTCTTGAGCGTCTATGATTTCAAAATTTTTTATTCTTATGTATCCGACTTCTCTAAATCCATCGTGAAGTGAACCTTCGAAGTCCAAAACTATCCCATAACCATGCATAAAGAAAAAATCTCATTTTTGGAATTTAAGGATTTTACGCAAGCACTGACTTCCAAAGCTTCAGAAATAGCAAATGAAAGTTTTAACGGTATGTTTAAATTTTGGAATAAAGAAGATGGCACATTAGTTACAAGCGTAGACTTACAAATAGAGCGGTTACTAAGAGAGGAAATATTGAAGCAATATCCCGACCATTCTATCCATGGAGAAGAAGAGGAAAACTACATTGGAATATCACAGTATTGTTGGATTCTAGATCCTCTAGACGGCACAATAAATTTTTCTTCAGGAATTCCATTTTATGGCGTGTTGGTTGGGTTGTGTTACGGTGAAAAAATAATTTATGGTTCATATAGGCTTCCTTCATACAATAATATTTTTTGTGCGGGAGACGGTTCAATTCTTTCAAATACTGGATTTAGTTTAAAAGAAAGGTCTGTTTCAGATTGGAAAAGTAGGATCGTGCTTACAACGGATGAATCAAGAATACAAAATTCAAGATTCTCCAACCATTGGAAAGAATTGAAGGATTTAGGGCCCTATGTAAGAACTTGGGGTGATTGCTTTGGCTATCATTTACTTATTTCAGGTAATGCGGATGTTATGATCGATTTGTCCTTAAAGATGTGTGATATTCTTCCTATCCTACCCGTCATAGAGTCTGCGGGCTTGAAGGTGGTAAAGCTTTCACCAGATGGTATCAGCGATATCCTCGTATGCAGGGCAGAGCTTGAAAAGGAATTAAACTCGATTTTTAGAGAGTAAAATGGAGCGGGCGAAGGGATTCGAACCCTCGACATCCACCTTGGCAAGG
>CESN01011423.1_pt1 | contig 14832 bp, 14 predicted proteins | sample 531181 | NCBI WGS metagenome assembly CESN01 (sample SAMEA2621990, study PRJEB7988) | marine metagenome | isolation source: saline water (ENVO:00002010), including
CTCGGGAAGGTCGGAACAGGAAGCGAAGAAGCAAAGGGACGAGATTACGCCGAGAAGAATGAATTTCATAATTGAGCAGAGGATAAAATGGGGGAATGGATCAACCGAAAACTTTTTCGAGTGCCGCCCGCATCACTTTGGGATCTGGGTCGATTCCGGTCCAGTGCTTGATTCCAATCACTCCCTGATTGACCAGCATGCCGAGCCCGTCAATTACGGGACAGCCTTTACTACGGGCATCGCTCACCAGATGGGTGGTTGGCGGGTTGGGGATGACATCGGCCACCAACATATGGGGTAATAAGGAATCGGGATCGAAATCGAGCTGGGCATCCAGATCAGGAAATAATCCGATCGAGGTGGCATTGATCACCACATCGGTTTCAGATGGAATGGAATAGGTCGAATCCCAGGAGGCGAAATCAGCGTAGCAGGGAAGTTTATCCTGCAGCAGGCTGGTTAATTCTTCTCCACGACCCGCGGAGCGATTGACAATGGTAATATGATGGGCACCCGCAAGGGCAACTTCCACACTGATGGCACGGGCGGCTCCACCGGCTCCAAAGATTACCACCTTTTTCCCTTTTGGGTCGGTAAGTTCACGGAGCGAAGAGACAAAACCTTTGCCGTCGGTATTTTCCCCGATCCATTTTCCATCTTTACGGACCACACAATTTACCGCACCCATAAGGGAAGCAGATTCCCCAAGACCATCGAGGTAATCAATGACCTTAACCTTGTGCGGAATCGTGCAGTTGAACCCTTGAAAGCCCATCACTTTTGCACCCTGCACCGCAGCTTCGAGATCGTTGGGGCCGACTTCAATGGTCAAGTATCTCCAGTCAAGATTATGATGGTGATAGGCTGCTTCGACCATGACTTGGGTCGGGTTTTCGGAAATGGGCTGACCAAAAGCGGCCGTGAGTTCTTGCTTGAAGTTTAGTTCTTTCATTGTTTTCCAGTTATGGGTACATTTCCAAATTTAGAAATCAATCTTAATCCATAAAAACATGATAAAACGAAGCCTAACAGCCCTCTTCTATTTAAATTTATTCGCTTTTTCCTCTTTCTTTTATGGGTGCGGAGGAGGCACTGAGGATTCAGTTTCGGTTGAAAAAGAGCCAACAGTAAAGGGTACCATTGGGGTGTCCGTTTTGACCTTGGGAAATCCTTTTTTCTCGGTGATTGCAGAAAATGTAAAAAGGGAAGCCGCCAAACATGGATATGATGTAATTTTGGTCGATGGGGACAGGGATGTGCAAAAACAAGCGAATCAAATCGATGATTTTTTGACCAAGGGAGTTTCCGCGATCATCCTGAATCCCTGTGACCGAATTTCAATTGGAGCCGCGGTAAAGAAGGCAAACGAGGCAGGAGTACCAGTTTTTACCTGTGATTTAAAATGTGTTGCCGAAGGTGCAAAAGTCGAAAGTCATGTGGGATCAGACAACCTGCAAGGCGGAAAGCTGGCGGGGGAAGCAATGATTGAAGCCTTGGGAGAACAAGGAGGAAAGGTACTAATCGTTCATTTTCCCCAAGCTAATTCCTGTCAACTTCGGGTACAGGGCTTTGAGGAAGTAATTGAAGCTTACAACCAAGGCTTGGCGGCAGGTATGATCGAGGTGGTTGCCCAGTTGGATGGAGGTGGGGTTCGAGATGAGGGGTATAAGGTGACCGAGGATACCCTGCAAGCCCATCCGGATTTAGCTGGTATTTTTGCGATTAATGACCCCTCCGCCCTGGGAGCCCGGGCAGCCTTGGAAAAAGCTGGCAAGCAGGATCAGGTAAAAATTGTTGCCTTTGATGGCCAACCTGAAGGGAAGCAGGCCATTAAGGAGGGGAAAATTTTTGCTGATCCGGTTCAATTTCCGGACAAAATCGGAAGTAAGACGGTGGCCTTGATAATGGCCTATTTCAGCGGGGAAGAAATCCCGGCTGAAGTCTTAATTCCCACCTCCCTGTACCGTCAGGAGGATGGCTTGAAGGATCCCAGCTTGCAGTAGAATTTTTGTAATAAATCTTTAATGAAAACAGAAGTTTTAGTGAGTGAAGAGGTTTCAGCTCGTGGAACCGACCGGACCCTGGCAATTCTTGAATTCCTCGGAGGCTTTAGAAAGGGGAAGTCGGCAAGCGAGATTGCCCGGGCCTTGGATTTACCAGTCAATTCAGTGGGTAGAATCACCGAGACCATGACGCTGAGGGGATGGTTGTATCGACGTGAAGACGACCGTCGTTTTATACTTACCAACCGGGTGGCAGACCTGACCCGGCCCCAAGTGAATGATAAAAGCCTAACCATTAGTTCCTGGTCGGAATTGAAGAACCTTCGAGACCGATCCGGAGAGTCGACCCAACTGGCGGTGATGACGGATCATAAATGCACCATTCTGGAGCAGTGCATATCGAAGCAGGCGATTAAAGTAAGTGGTGAAGTGGGAATGCGGGTGCCTGCTTACTCCTGTGCACCGGGGAAATCGATTTTGGCGAGTTTACCGGAAGCGGAATTGAAAAAGTATTTGAGTGCAGTAAAATTGAAGAAATTTACGGTAAGAACTCATGCAACCGTTCGATCGCTTCGCAAGGAATTAGAACGAACCAGATGTTGTGGATACGCAGTCGATTTAGCCGAGGGATTGGAAGGAATTCATTGTGTTTCCTCGGTGATTTTAGATGATTATGAATTTCCCGTGGGTGCAATCACCACGATTGCCCCAGCTTTCCGTTTACCACCCGAGAGATTTGAAGAAATTGGACAGGCTTGCATGGAATCCGCGGGAGTGATCCGCAAGGGTTTGTTCCAGTAAAACGATACCACATGGTTGATTCCCGCCAACCACTCCTTCGTTTAGGCTCAATTCATAAGCGTTTCCCCGGGGTGCATGCTTTGAAAGGGATCGATTTTGAATTGGAGGCTGGAGAGTGTGTGGCATTGTTAGGCGAAAATGGAGCGGGGAAAAGTACCCTGATTAAAGTTTTGGGTGGAGCCCATCAACCAGATGAGGGAACACTGGAAATCGAAGGAAAATTTCAAGAATTTTTAAAACCCTCTGATTCTTTGGATGCAGGAATTGCCATCATTTATCAAGAATTTAATTTGGTTCCGGGACTATCCGCTGCCGAAAATATATTTTTGGGGATGGAGCCCAATGATTTTGGATGGGTTCGGAAGGGGGAACAGGCAGAGCGCACCCAGGAAGCATTCTTACGAATTGGAGCGAATATCCAGCCTGAGGAATTATGTGAGAATTTGACCATTGCCGAAAAACAATTGGTTGAAATTGCCAAGGCTTTGATGCGGGAAGCCCGAATTTTGATTATGGATGAGCCCAGTGCGGCTTTGACCCAAAAAGAAGTGGAGCAACTTTATTTGTTGGTGGATGACCTAAAGGGGAAGGGAATTGCAGTGGTGTATGTAAGCCACCGGCTTGAGGAGGTTGAACGCCTAGCGGATCGGGCGGTGGTAATGCGGGATGGAGAACATGTGGGGGAATTATGCAGAAATGAATTAGACCGAAGGAAAATTATTGAGTTGATGGTGGGCCGCTCCATGGATCAAGAATTTCCCGAAGAGGAAAGAAAACCTGGTAAAGTGCGCTTGAAGGCAACCGGTTTGACTCGGGGGAAAAAGGTGCGGGATGTACACTTGGAAATAAAAGCCGGGGAGATTCTTGGATTAACCGGTCTAGTGGGTGCGGGACGGACCGAGACGGCCAGGCTTTTATTCGGTGCGGATAAGAAAGAGCATGGCCAGATTGAATTGGATGGGGAAATCCTGGAATTGAAAAGTCCACGGGATGCGATCGAGAAAGGAATTTGTTTATTAACCGAAGATCGAAAAGATCAGGGGTTGGTTTTAGATCTTTCAATCCAAGATAATTTTGGACTTCCAAACCTCACTCGCTTTTCAGATTTCGGCTGGATTGATCAGGGTCGGGAAAGGAACTCTTTTCTAGGTTATGTGTCCAAGATCATGATCAAAATAACTGGCGTGGAACAGCTGGCAGCTCAATTGTCTGGAGGAAATCAACAAAAGGTGGTTTTGGCAAAATGGTTGGAGAGAAATGCAGAAATCCTGATCTTTGATGAACCCACCCGAGGGATCGATGTGGGGGCAAAGTATGAGATTTATCAATGGATGAACCAGCTGGTTGGCGAAGGAAAAGGGATTTTAATGATTAGCTCAGAATTACCGGAGGTGATCGGTATGAGCGACCGGATCCTGGTAATGAAAGAGGGAGAAGTGATGGGTGAGGTCCAAAACCATGCGGGTCTGACTCAAGAGAGTTTGCTGGCACTGGCAATGGGTGAAAAAATCAAAAATTAATGAAGTTATGAAAGTATTAAAAATTCTTTTTTCCTCCGATTATGGAATGCTTGGTGCCTTGCTCGGCTTATGTGCTTTCTTCAGCATCATCACTTATGAAGAGCAGCAACCCGTGGGAGCGGAGGGTGCGAATCGTTTGTTACCCGAGTTGGAAAACCTTACGGTCTTGGACAAGTCCGTGGTGATTGCAGGGAAGGGGGGTGATGAAGGCAAGATCTTCGTGGACAGCTTGCAGGCTTTGTTAGAAGAGCGTGGATGGCAGGTGAAAAAAGTAGTGAAGGGAGGACCACCTGAATTAGGTCGTGGATTGAGGGATGCGTTTGCAAGAAATGCCCGCGTTTCCGTTTTAGCTTGTGAGCAAAGTTTTGTGGATATGCCCGTTTTAGAAAACCTAAATAAGTCGATTCCGGGAATGAGGGATATGCATGTGGTCCATCCAAGGTCTTATAAATGGCCTAATTTTTTAAAGGCTTCGAATCTTTTGAATGTGGCCAATCAAATTGCAGTAATTGCAATCATTGCTATTGGTATGACCTTGGTAATTATAACCGCTGGAATTGATCTTTCTGTGGGTAGCTTGATTGCATTTTCTGCGGTTTTGGCAACCTGGATTATTCGGGAATGGATGGGGGCGGGGGATGCAACCGCACTGGGAATGTTCGCGGGCTGTATTTTGGCAATGCTTGCCTGTGGTGGATTGGGACTCTTTTCCGGGACTATGGTTGCGGTTTTGGGAGTTCCGCCCTTTGTGACGAGCTTGGGAATGATGATGGTAGCGAGTGGATTGGCGTACCTAATATCCGGGGGGCTATCAATCTATCAATTGCCCACTTCTTTTGACTGGCTTGGCCGGGGAGATGATTTGCTCGGTATTCCAAATGCGGTGGTTTTGATGATCATTCTCTACCTGCTGGCTCATCTGTTGATGAGTCGTACGGTGGTAGGAAGGCAGGTGTATGCAGTAGGTGGGAATCCAGAGGCAGCCCGTTTATCCGGGGTGCCGGTGAAGAAAATCCTACTCTGGGTATATGCGGGTTCGGGTGCCCTTGCTGGCCTTGGTGGAATTGTCATGGCCTCTCAATTTATAAGTGGAGACCCCAAGTATGGATTGATGTATGAACTTTATGTGATTGCTGCTGTGGTGGTAGGGGGCACTTCTTTATCAGGGGGGCGGGGTAAAGTACTCGGGACCTTGATTGGAGCTTTTATCATTGCGGTTATTCAAAATGGAATGAATTTAACTGGGGTACAAAGCTATACTCAAAAAGTGGTTTTGGGCCTAGTTTTGTTGGCGGCTGTTTTGCTTGATGTATTAAAAAAGCGAGGATGGAAGCTACGCACTAGCTGACATGATCAAGCCTTGCTTTCATAATCAGATAGAGTTCACGACTTATCCAAGCATCAGTCGCGGCATAATTTTTCTGGGAGGAGGAAAGGGGTCGCTTTTGCCAGTTTGAAAGCTGGGCAGATTTCGATAATCTCTGCTTAAAGAAAATAGCAGTGAGGTTACGAAGCCCGGTTTGTTCAATATTGAGAGATTGGGCCAATTTTGCCAAATCTTCAAACCCAGCACCCGAAAATTCTTCAATTTTTTGGAGGTTATGGAGATCATCCTTTAATGCCACACCAGTCTTTATAATTTTTGGGTTTTCCAAGATTTCGATCAAGGGACCAAGTTTGAAAATAGGATAGAGCCTGAAAAGAAAAGCTTGATCAGCGGTGGCTAACTGAATAAGCGCGGGTGGGTTGTTGGGACCTCTTTTGAAATTGGGCTTACATTCAATATCAAAGCCCAGAACCGGAAATTTGCTCAAACGAGCTGCAAGTCGGTTGAAGGTCTTGGAGTCTTCCGCAACCTGAACGGCTCCATGAAAACGGATGAGGGGAAGTTCATTGATGGTTTCTTTATCCAACCTCTTTGGTACTTCATCTTCGGGCGAGGGGATATGGTTCATTAATAGGTATTAAAGAGAAATCGTTAGGCCATCGTAAGAGTGTAAAATTTCAGTTGGAAATTTTCGGGAAGATGGAGCACCTGGAATACCCGGTCGGGTTTCTCTAATCGCGGTACGGGAAGCATCGAGGTATTTTTTTGTATATGCCTCAAAAACTTCCATTTCCTGATCACTTGAAGCGGGATCATGATGAAAAATTGCCAAGGTCTTTACTTCTCCCCGAGCGGCAAGCTCAACCCCCATGATATTACTTGAATGCCCCCAGTCTTCACGGATACCAATGGATTGAGAATGAGTGTAGGGAGCATCAAAAATTAGTAGGTCTGCACCTCGAATGAAATCAATAAAAGGATACTTTTTTGAATGAGCTGCATTCTTGTGTTCGGCATCGGTGGAATAAATCATTGATTTCCCCTTACTATCAATGCGGTATCCGAAAGAGACTCCAGGATGTTCTTGTTGGTATAATGAAATTTCAGATTCACAAAGCTCGAGTTTGTCGCCCGGCTTGTGAATTTTAAAAGAAACTTCCGCATTAAAGGTGTCCATATCGATGGGAAAAAACGGAGTATTCATTTGAGCCCTAAGGCTTTCCTCCAAGTGCTTATGACCCCCATGAAAAATAATTTTGTTGGACGGGTCGTAGGCAGGAATGAAGAAAGGCAGCCCTTGGATGTGATCGTAATGAAGATGAGAAATAAAGATATGAAAAGTGGTGTTTTTTATTCCAGCCTTGGCAAATTCCTGTCCAAGAGGACGGATTCCTGAGCCACCGTCTAGAATTAATTTTTCATCGGAAGGGGTCTCAACATAAACACAGGGGGTGTTACCACCCCATCCGGAACTGGTATGAAAAGGTAACTTATTTTTTACGAAATCTATAATTTGGCCCTCGGAGCGGAGGTCTTTTCCGCGGGCAGCAAGAAGTGCATCAACAATTTTTTTGCTAATTTCGTCCGCTGAATAAGAAGTGGGAATGGAACCCCGGGTACCTTTGAAGTGAACTTTCATACAAGAAGAAAGAGATACTTTTCCTTTATTTAGCCCTAATATGGCAATCCAATTTTTATTAATTTAAACTCAAAGAGATTATTGAAGTTTGTGATCTTGGCTTGAAGAAAATCCAAGATAAGGTCATTTTTAAATTATGTCAGAAAGTTATGATATCGATCACCCGATTTATCAAGTCGGTCAGTCCACCTTGAGTTTCACTCAGTTACTGAACTATTTCATTGATCCCGCATACAAGCGAGGGAATCTTTCTCGTATATCGGATTTACATGTTAAAAATGGCAGACCGATAAGTTTTCGAATTGATGATGACCTCACTCCTTTGCCTGAAGGGACCGGTGTTACCGCTGCCACGATTGACTATATGCTAGGAATTTTATTAAGTGAGAAACATTTAGAAATCGTCTTAGATAAAGAAAATCCGAAAGATTTAGACACCGCATTCGAATGGGAAGCTCAAGGCATAAATTTTAGGCTTAATATTTTTAAGGACCGGGATGGACTCGCTTTTGTAATGCGGGTCTTGGCATCAGATATTCCTTCGATTCAAGAGGTTGGGCTACCTTCGGAAAAAATATGGCAGGATATCACCACTTTAAAAAGGGGTTTAGTATTAGTGACTGGAGTTACGGGGAGTGGAAAGTCCACCACCATTTCCTCCCTTATTAATCATATCAATTTATACCGAAAGACCCGAATAATCACCTTGGAAGACCCGGTCGAATTTTTATTTAAAAGTGAAAGCTCAATGGTTTCTCAAAGGCAAATAGGGCAGGATGTTCCAACCTTTGCCGAGGGCCTACGGAGTGCTTTGCGGGAGAATCCAGATATTATATTTGTTGGTGAAATAAGGGATACTGAAACCGCATCTCTTGCATTAAGTGCAGCAGAGACAGGTCACTTGGTTTTTTCTACCCTTCACACCCGAGATGCTAAAGGTGCTTTAAGCCGGATTGTAGACATGTTTTCTTCTGATCAAACGAAGAGTTTGTGCTTACAACTTTCATTTAGTTTGTCCTTCGTATTGAGTCAAAAACTGGTTCCGAGAGCAGATGGAAATGGAAGAATCCTAGCCATGGAGGTCTTAAAAAATCTTCCTGCCCTTGGAAACCTGATTCGTTCCGGAAATTGGCAACAAGTTTATTCAACTATGGAGACCCAAGGGAAGGAAGGGATGATGACAATGGAGCAACATCTACTTCACCTATACCAGCATGGAATTATTTCGAAGGAATCTGCAATTTCCTATACCAATGAGGCTAGTTTAATCGAAAGATTAGGATAACTTTGGATTTGAATAGATCTTGCCTCGAAATAAAACGAATGAAAGATTATTAGAATGAAGCCTTGGATGCTCAAAATTTTCGTGGTCTTAGCGTTGGTGATATTGGCAACGATTTTCACGTTAAGCTTTTTCGCGGATCAAGCAAATGCGGAAACCAAGCAATCTCAGAAGAAACTGAAAACAAAAATGAATAGTATAAAAAAGGTGGAAAAAACGGAAGAAGAGTGGAAGCAGGAGCTGACAGAAAAACAATTTCATATCCTCCGCAAGGCAGGCACGGAAAGACCATTCGGGAAAGAGTACGATGAATTCAAAAAACAAGGTGGGGGGAAATATTTATGTGCGGGTTGCGGGTCTGAATTATTTACTTCCGAAACCAAGTTTGACTCGAAATGCGGATGGCCTTCTTTTTTTGACCCTGCGGATGCAAAAAATGTGAATACTTTTGAAGATTTTCATTTGGGTTACCTGCGAACGGAAGTTCGGTGTGCAGTTTGTGATGGTCATTTAGGGCATGTCTTTAAAGGGGAAGGATTTGATACTCCGACCGATAAAAGATATTGCATTAATGGTGCTATTCTAAGATTTGTCCCCTTTGAGACGGAGGCAAAGGCTACTTCTAAAGAGGAAAATAAATCCGAACTTTAATCAATCTTGCATAGTAATTTTGAATGATCCACTTAGAGAGTCCCACCACTCACCTTTCCGATTGAATCAAATTCTGCTGCTTAAGAATCTTCTTCTAAGTATTTCTATCCTTTGTTTTTTCTCTCTTTCTTCCAATGCTGATGAACTTGACCGTGCAGATCAGAAAACCGAGGAAGGCATCCGTAACCTTAAGGTGCCCGGATTTGGTGAAGATGGAAGAATTGCTTGGGAACTTCATGCCAATGAAGTTAATTTTGAAGAGGAAGGGATTTATGAGGCTTTTGATCTGGTTTTGAAAACTTTGACTGGATTTAATCAATCCAATGCTAAAAGTAAAAAGGGCCTCTTTGAGCCCGGGTCTGGAAAAGCATGGGGGGAATCCATGCTCGAAGTAGAGGGTAAGGGGTTTACTGCAGAGGGTAAAAGATGGTTATGGAGAAACAAGATTGAAAAGGGGGAACAACTCATTGCATTTCAAGAAAAAGGAAAAGTGATGTTTAAAGAAACTCTGTTGTTGGACGAACGCGATGGCGGAAAAAAAGAAGAGGTCAGAAAAGATGTCCTGAGCTTTAAAACCTCAACCAAGGCGGAATATATTGAAGTCCTAGAGCTCTCTCCGACCCGAAACCGGTTTCTTCTTGAAAGAAGTGTCGTGGTGAGCTCAAAGGATTTGATGATATCATGTGACTGGATGGAGATCCTTTTTGATAAAGATTTAAATCAAACCAGCCCATTGAAAAGCTTGGGAAAAATTTCAAAGATCCATGCGAGAGGAAAGGTTAACATGATTCAGAAGAGTCGATCCTCTTTTGCAGATGAATTAAGGATAGATACCACAAAAGGAGAAGCCATTCTCCAAGGAAATGCCCGGGTTGAGGATCAAGATTATGGGATCGCCAAAGGAGATGAAATTATTCTCGAAAAAGGGACAAGAAGGGCGAAAGTCGTAGGGGTTGAAGGTAATCGGCCCAGTTTGCAATTACCTGAAATTCCTAATTTTGGGTTTCCAAATTAGTCACCCTAAAAAGCTTTGAATTCAGAACCCAAAAATATACTCCAAGTCCGTGCTGTCTGTAAACGATACGGAGCCAGGTTAGTGGTAAAGGGAGTCGATTTGAACCTATCGGGTGGAGAAGTGGTTGGTTTACTGGGTCCCAATGGGGCAGGAAAGACTACAACCTTTTCCATGGTTACCGGATTTACCAGACCCAGTAATGGTAGGGTAGAGTTGAATGGCAGAGATATTACCTCTCTACCTGCTTATCGACGAGCGCGGGAAGGACTGGTTTATTTACCTCAAGAATCCTCCGTATTTCGAAAACTTACTGTGGAGGAAAATATTCGGGCTATTGCCCAGTCTCTAAAACTGGAAAAAAAGGAAGAGGATCAAGTAGTCGAACACCGCATGGATGAATTAAACCTTTCTCATCTTGCCAAACAAAAGGCTTTCACCTTAAGCGGAGGGGAGCGTAGGAGACTGGAGATTACCCGAGCACTTGTACTAAACCCAAGCTTTCTTCTGCTTGATGAACCTTTCGGCGGGGTGGATCCCATTAGTGTAAGTGAAGTAATGAATATGATTATTTCTTTGAAAGAGAAGGGAATTGGAGTTTTTATTACTGATCATAATGTGAGAGAAACCCTAAAAATCGTAGACCGTGCCTATTTACTCTATGATGGAAAGGTTTTGGCTCACGGAGATTCTGAGTTTTTACTTAATGATGAGCAAACCCGTACCAAATATCTTGGGCAAGATTTCGTCGCCTGAATTTAAATTTACCCTACTATGAAAAGTGTCCAATACAATATTCCTTACTCGGTCGAGAGCATTGCAGTTCGAGAATTTTTTGAAGACTATGGTGAACAGCTTCAACTTCGATTAGTAACCACGAAAAAATCTCTATCCCGAAGTACGATCCGGGAGAGGAGTGTAAATCGACCGGCTCTAGCAGTAACAGGTTATTTCAAGTATTTTGCCCACAAAAGAATACAGCTTTTTGGGGCAGGGGAAATGGGTTTTTTTCGAGAACAATCCAAAGTGCAAAGGAAAAATGTAATCTCTACAATGGCGGGAAAAAAGATTCCCTGCGTAGTGGTAACCCGCAATTTAGCCCCCACCCAAGAAATGATTGAAGTTTTAGAGGAGCACGGAGTACCACTCTTTCGAACTTCGCTGAGTTCTAAGGCATTTACTACAGAGGTCACCGTGTTACTAGAAGAGCGTTTTGCACCACGCTCATCTCTACACGGTACTTTGCTCGAGATTCGGGGTATTGGTACCTTAATCCGGGGAGGGAGTGGGGCGGGTAAGAGTGAGGCAGCTTTAGCTTTAATTGAAAGAGGACATAGTCTGGTCGCGGATGACGTTGTGAAAATTAAGCTACTGAGTGACCACACCCCCGTTGGTTTTTGCGATGAATTAAATCGAGGTTTTATGGAGTGCCGAGGAATAGGTATCATTAATGTGGAGAAGTTATTTGGTATTCGTTTTGTAAGGCTAGAAAATAAAATAGATCTGGTGGTAACCTTGCTTGAAGAGTCCAGCGAAAATGAGTTGGAAAGAACTGGCTTGGAACGAAAATTCTTCGATATTTTAGGCGCTCCAGTTCCTCACATGGAAATTCCAGTTCGAGTAGGACGGGATATGGCCCGGCTAGTTGAGGTTGCGGCTATGGTCCAAGCAGCTCGACAATTTAGTTACGATTCTGCGATCGACTTTAACGAAAAACTTTTAAAAAAAATGAATAAGTGATGATTCAAATCATTTTTTTATTTCGAAAAGATTTTTCTAAGTACCGAATTATCAAATAGCTGTGTCGATGTTGGAAATTATCGAATTGTGCAAGCAAAAAAGCACTAAAAACTTATGGACTCAAGCTTGTGAATAACTTGTGAGAAAGTTTCCGCTTTTATCGAAATTTTTTTCTTGGTTTCATTGGATTTCTTCTTCTAAACTATCTTTTCAATTTAGTATCAGCTTTTAACCAATACCCCACCAATACTTTTTCATTCAAAATGCAATATACTGTATATAAATCACTTATGCAATTATAGCCCTTCTCCTGCGATTGTACTCATTAATTTCACTATCACCCACCTTCAGACTCGGAAATGCCTTTCTCTAAAAGACTTACAAATCACTTCGACTTGCTGTGAATAAATTCTGATTTCTTATGTCATCCCCTGTTTCTACCCCTGACACTTTCTGGAGTTCCTTAAGAGAACAACTACTCGAGGTTATTCCTGCTGATACTTTTCGGGTTTGGTTCGATAATATGAGAGTTGGACATTTAGACGAAGATGGTTGTGAACTGATTACACCCAATGAATTTTCTGCAATATGGATCCGTGATAATTATTTAGATGTTATTAGGCAAGAAGCGGATCGGCTTGTAGGTCATCCATTTACGGTTGAATTATTAGGAGACATCGTAGAAGGGAATCATGAGCTTGATATCAACAACCGCAATAAAAGTAAAGCTACCAAAACCTCCTCATCGCGTTTGACCGGCCCGGCTCTTAAGGGAAGATCCTTGGGGATTAATCCGAAAAATACTTTTTCCAACTTTATTGTGGGTGGAGGGAGTGAACTGGCACATGCAGCCTGCGTTGCAGTTTCAAATGCCCCTGCACATGCATACAACCCCTTGTTTATTTATGGGGAAACCGGACTGGGGAAAACCCACTTAATGCATGCAGTCGCCCATCAGGCACTGAATCGGAACCAAGCTTGCCGAATTACTTATGTTTCATGCGAAAAGTTTACCAATGAATTTATCCGGGCTATACAAGAAAATACCTTAACTAAATTCCGCTCACGCTACCGGAGTGTTGATTATCTTTTAATCGATGACATTCAATTCTTAGCAGGCAAAGAAAGAATTCAAGAGGAATTTTTTCATACTTTTAACGAAATTTACGAAGCTCAACGCCAAATTCTATTAACCAGTGACAGACCTGCTGGAGAAATTGATAAAATTGAAAGTCGATTACTTTCCCGTTTCCAATGGGGTCTGGTCGCAGACATTCAAGCCCCTGACCTTGAAACTAGGGTGGCGATTCTTTCCAAAAAAGCGGATGCAATGGGAATTTCGGTTGAACCTGAAATCATTGAGTTTTTGGCGAAGAATATCTCCAGAAATGTTCGTCGGATGGAAGGTGCACTGACCCGAGTCGCCGGCTATGTTGGACTGACCCGGAAAAAAGCAGATCTTGAAACCGTACAAAGATTACTCCGTGATATTCTAAGGGAGGAAAATTTAAGCAGGATTACGATTGAAACCATCCAAAAGAAAGTAGTGGATTATTATCATCTTAGAATGGCTGACATGTTGTCGCGCCGACGACCCGCTAATATTGCATTTCCTCGGCAAGTTGCGATGTATCTATCCCGCATACTAACCGAACACTCTTTGCAGGAAATCGGCGGAGCTTTCGGAGGAAGGGATCACGGAACTGTAATTCATGCCTGTAAAACCGTTGAAAATATGATGGATCAAGATACCTCCATTAAACATTCTGTAGAATTCTTAAACGAACAGCTTTCGCAATCCATGGAATAAGAGTTGTTTTCTACTTATTGGTTTTACCACCTTGTCAAAGTTGTTTCTTTTGCTTAAATATTAGCAAGCATGATCATTAGTGATTTTTCAGATTCAAAAGATGCGTCCAGCGATGCAGATGAAGAAGTAGTCTCAGACACTCCTATGACCGAACCTAATCCAGAGCAGAAGAGAGAAATAGCTCGATGGGTTGCTGAGGGAATGGGCTTGTCGGATGTGCAAAAAAAGATAAGCACTGACTTTGGTCTGGTCATGACCTACATCGATGTTCGTTTTCTGGTTGATGATCTGAATCTAACCCTTGCCGATAAAGAGGAGGAAAAACCAAAGGAAGTATCCGAAAATAATGCGGAAACTCCTAGTGCAACTGATGAACTCAACCCAAAAGATGGAGGAGTTTCGGTCGAAGTAGACCCGGTGACACCACCGGGAGCAATGGCAAGTGGTTCAGTTATCTTTTCTGACGGAAATCATAAACAATGGACTTTAGACCAATTCGGAAGGCTTGGTTTATCCGGAGGTGACGAAGGATACAAGCCTTCGGACGAAGATGTGGTGGAATTTCAAAAGCAATTGGATGCAGCCCTGAGAGGGAAAGGCTTCTAGAAAGCTTTTATAATTTTCTTACCTCAGCGGGAATGTCGTCTTTTCGAGTTTTACGAGACTATTAAAGTCATTTTTTTGGACATGGGAGCCCTTTTTTTGTAAATGATTCCAGAGATATATGTATTCAATAGATCTCTTTAATCGTATTCCTTTTACTTCCTCTTTTTCCAGTGCAAATCTCTTCTTCTCGATCTGATTAAAATTTTCTTTTTCGACTAAGAGTTGCTGCCATTGATTTTGGAAATTTAGTTTTTTAATAAATAATTCTTTTTCTGGTCCATTAAATACCTCTAATGATTTCGGGTGATAGGGGTTTACCAATTCCGGGTAAAATTTTCTGATCCTAGATTTTATTTGATCTCTTAATTTCCGAGTGGCAGCCAAAGATTTATTCTTTTTCTGTTCCCATACATTTCTTTTTTGTTTTAATGACCTTATTTT
>CESN01021999.1_pt1 | contig 14792 bp, 7 predicted proteins | sample 531181 | NCBI WGS metagenome assembly CESN01 (sample SAMEA2621990, study PRJEB7988) | marine metagenome | isolation source: saline water (ENVO:00002010), including
TTGTTTTGTCTGAAGCCAATGGCCAATAATATTGATCGGCGTGCCATGGTGTAATACCACCTCCAGGTTCTTTAAATAAGGCTTGGTCATGGTAAAGTCTTACTCCATTGACTTTCATAAGTTGGCAGGCAATTCCAGCGATACGTTTACTAAATACCAATTTTTTTATTTCATTATTTTTTTTCCAAAGGTTAAATAATTGTAAAAAAGCTTTTTCATAGATGTTTCTTTTTTCTAATGGTTTGTGCTGTGAATTTAATTCTTCAACCTTGGTTGATATGATTTTATTAAAATGTCGTATTATTTTATCGCTTAATATATTTTTGATTTTTACGTAATTATTTTTTTTGTAAAAATCTATATTCGCTGCTTTGATTTTAAACTGTTTATTTAAATATGCATCTACTATCATTTAAAGAGTCGTAATTTTTTAATTTATTAGATTATTTAAAAGATCTCTTACGCTGTTATGGTCTTCTAAAAAATATTTTGCTTTTGTGACACTTTTTCCAACCTTGACGGTGTAGGCTGATTTTGGTAAATTAATAAACATGTCTTCATCTGTGACATCATCTCCAAAACATAAAATAAAATCGTATTTTTTGTTACGTATAATTTCATTAACTGCAATTCCTTTGTTGAACGTTGCACTTTTAACCTCTATGGCTTTATTCATATGCATTAAATCTAATTCGTCCGAAATTAAACTTCTTAGCTCAGTTTTAAATTCAACTGTCCTATCTGCAGCTAGTTCTGGATCAGCTCCTCTGTAGTGCCATACTAAGCTTGTTTGTTTTTCTTCCACAAATGTTCCCGGTGTTCGATCTGAAAAAGATTGAAAAAGAGGTCTTAAATCATCTAGCCATTTTCTTTTCTTGGTGTATTTTGAAACCCAAGATTCGTTTACTTTCTTCATAAATATTCCATGCTCTGCAACCAATGTTAACTTTAAGTTACCAAAACATTTGTCCAAAAAATTTGTATCTCTTCCGCTAACAATGACTAAATCGGTATGTTTTGTTGAAATTATTCTATCAATTAATTTGTAAAGGGGTTTATCTGGTTGAGCTAGCTCAGGTTTCTTGTTAAATGGCACGAGTGTTCCATCGTAGTCAAGAAAAATAACTTTATTTTTTGATTTATTAAATTTATTAACAACAGATTTAATTATTGTATCATCTATTTTTATTGAACTCTTTAGTTCCTTGAATTTTTGTTTGTTTTTTAATGTATTCATAAATTCGTTAGCCCAGTGCTCAACTGTGTATCTTTTAAGACGGTTTTGCATACTCAAATTTCTTTTGGTCTGCTCATCTTTAGGCATTGTCAAAGCTTTATATATACTTTCAGACATATTATTTAAATCAAACGGATTAATTTGAATTGCTTCAAATAGTTCTTTGGAAGCACCAGCCATCTCGCTTAAAATTAAAACTCCATCTCCATTTTCTCTTGTTGCAATGTATTCTTTTGCAACTAAATTCATGCCATCTCTAACAGGCGTAATCATGGCTACATCACTTGTCATATAGAGCTCAATTAATTGTTCAAATGATACTGATCTATAATAGTAGGATATTGGGTTCCAATTTACTGTACTATATTTCCCGTTTATTCTTCCAACAATCTCATCTGTTTCCCTTTTCAGATTTTTATAATCTGAAACATTTTCTCTTGATGGAACAGTAAGCATTATCAGTTTAACCCTTTCAATAAATTGAGGATAGTTGTCAAGAAACATCTCAAAAGCTTTAATTCTCTGGACTACTCCTTTAGTATAATCAAGCCTATCAATTGTCAAAATATTTTTTAAATCGGGTTTGGGGGATTTATGAACATTTTTAGACAAATAATTTCTGGCTGCTTGATTGAACTTTTGAAAGTCAATTCCCATTGGAAAAGTACTAACTAAAATTTTTCTTGAGCCAGCACTTATGCGGTTTAATTTAACATTTGCCATTAAAATTCTTTTTACGGAACTTAAAAAATGACGTTGATAATTGTAAGTATGAAATCCAACTAAATCAGATCCTAAAACCCCGCTGAGAAGTTCTTTACGCCAAGGGAAAATTCTAAAAACTTCAAATGAAGGAAATGGAATGTGAAGAAAAAAACCAATTATAGAATTTGGAATAAAATCCCTTACCATTTTTGGACAGAGCATAAGTTGATAGTCATGAATCCAAATTAAATCACCCTCATTGTAGTTTTCGACAATACTTTGAGCGAATTTCTTATTGACATTATTGTAAGACTCCCAATTGGACTTGTCAAAAACAGAATATTCCATGAAATAATGAAAAAGGGGCCACAAACTTTTATTTGAAAGACCATAGTAAAAATCATTGATTTCTTTTTTATTGAGATGTACTGCTCTAAATTTTTTTTCGTCTAATTGTTTATTTAGTTCATCAATTGTCTTTTTATTCAAATTATCAGAAGCAATACCAGGCCAACCTATCCATAACGTGTCCATTTTGGAGTGAACTGAGCTCATACCGGTAGCTAAACCTCCAGATGAATTTATAAATTCATAAGAATTTTTTTTTTTAAAAATTTTTATTGGTAATCTATTTGAAACAATTATTAATTTGCTCAAGAAAATTTGTTTATTAATGAACTTCAATTTAAGAAAAAACAATGAATAATAAAATTCAGTATTTAAATTATGGCATAATTGGAAATTGCAAAACCTCGGCCTTGGTTAAGGAAGATACCTCAATAGACTGGTGTTGTCTGCCACAATTTGACTCAGACTCTATTTTTTGTAAAATTCTAGATAAAAAAATTGGGGGTAATTTTAAAATTGAATGTGATGACAGTTATAAGATAACTCAAAAGTATTTCAAAAATACATGTGTTCTAAAAACAAATTTTAGCAACGGAGAAAATGAATTTGAAGTTATTGACTTCATGCCAAGATTTAAAAAAGAAAATGGAAAATATTATACTCCACCAGAAGTTGTAAGAATATTAAAACTTATAAAAGGAGTTCCTTTATTTAAGGTGTTATATGATCCAAGATTAGCATTTGCATCAGGAACCACCAATACATATGTTAAAGAAAATTTTATAGTCAGTATTGTTGATGATGAAAAATATGAAACACTTTTTCTTTACTCCAATTTAAAAAAAGAAGCTATAATTAATTCTTCTAAATTAAAGCTTTCTGAAGATATTTATTTTGTGATATCCTACAATGAAAAAATTAATCTTCCTGATTTAGATAAAGTTTTATTTGAGTTAGATCAAACTAAGGTTTACTGGAAAAGGTGGTGTTATAAGACTCCATTGTTCAAACATTACAACGATGAAATACTTAGAAGCGCAATGACTCTAAAGTTAATGAACTTTGAAAAAACTGGTGCAATTATAGCAGCTGCAACTACTTCAATCCCAGAGTCAATTGGTGAAGTTAGGAATTGGGATTACAGGTTTTGCTGGATTAGGGACGCATCAATGGTAATTAAGGTGATTTCAAAACTAGGTCATGTCAAAATGGTCAAGAATTTTATTGAATTTATTTTAAATATTATACCTGATAAAAATGATAAACTGCAAATAATGTATGGTATTAACGGTGAAAAAAATCTTTACGAAGAAACGTTGGAATATCTATCAGGATATCGAAATTCAAAGCCTGTGAGAACAGGTAATGCCGCATATCTTCAAAAACAAAATGATATTTACGGCATTCTTATGGATGCCATACATTTTCAAATAGAAAAGTATTCAAATGATGATGATAAATATGAAGATTTATGGTCTGTTGTCAAAGCAATTGTTTGGGTGGTTAAGAATAATTGGATGCTTCCTGATAAAGGTATTTGGGAAATAAGAGGAAATAATATGCATTTTACATTTTCAAAACTTCTTTGTTGGGTTGCTGTTGACAGAGCTATTAAAATTTCAAAAATTATTCAGAATGGTAAGTCTGTTCATAAATGGATTCCATTGAGAGACGAAATTTATAACGATATTATGGAAAATGCTTGGAATGAAGATAAACAAGCTTTTACCCAAAATTATCAAGGAAATGATTTAGATGCCTCTGTTTTATTAATGGAAGATTATGGTTTTATTAGTGCTAAAGACGTGAGATACGTTAGCACAGTTAAAGCGATAGAAAAGGAATTGATGATGAATGGACTTATGTACAGATATAAAAATAAAGATGATTTTGGATTACCTAGTTCATCATTCACCGTTTGTACATTTTGGATGATCAATAGCTTATATAAAATCGGTGAAGAAAAAAAAGCTATTAAGCTTTTTAATAAGTTGTTGTCTTACAGCAATCACCTAAATTTATTCAGTGAGGATATAGATTTTAAAACAAAAGAACTACTGGGTAATTTTCCTCAAGCATACTCACATTTAGCACTAATAGATACAGCAATCACATTGAATAAACATACTCAGCTAGCTTAAAGACTATTGTCAATATTAATAAATAAATATTTCTTATGTAATCACCATATGGGTCTTTGATTTGAATTCCATTTTTGTAATGAAATTCACTTAATTTTTAAAATTGTACTAAACTCCACAATATAAACTCTTTCATAAAAGAAATATCTGTAGTTGGGATATCTGGTTGATATTTTTCTACCAATCAATTTACAAGAAGTGCAGGAAATGATTTCTTTGAAAATGTCAAAAAGCTTGTCAAACGGAGAAAGTTTTTTTCTTCAAATTTTTTAAGGGTTTTTTCTAAAATTAAATCTGTAGTTTCTATATAATAGGATAATAGTTATTTCAGTTTCATCAAAAATTAGTAATTTAATGTGAAATTAAAATTATTTGATTTATGCCATCTTTGGCCCCTTCGACATCTGTTTTAGGTATAAGGAAAGCAAAACATCTATTGAATCGATCTTGTTTTCATTATTCAAAAGCTTCACTTAACCATTACGCATCCCTAACTCCAACACAAGCAATTAATGAGCTATCTCAAAACACTTCCAATACTTGGGAACATCCTTATGATCTATCTCCTAATTATGCTGATGGTGTCATAGATGGCTTCTGGCTACATAATGGGAATCCTCCGTCATCATACCCCTACAGTCAAGGAAGAAAAAGAGCTATTGTTTCAAGTTGGTGGTGGTACAATATGATGAAAGAAAATAAACTTAAAAATAAATTGGTTTTTTTTCTCCATACATGCTTTACTGTAGCTAAAGATAGTGGTGCAGGTAAATCAGCTTATTTTTATGATTACTTAAGACTCCTTGATTTTTATGCTTATAGTAGTATCAAAACTTTAGCCAAAAAAATAACATTTGACAATGCTATGTTGTATTACTTAGATAATACTACAAACAATAAAAATAACCCAAATGAAAATTATGCACGTGAATTTTTGGAACTCTTCACTATTTTAAAAGGGCCACAAATAGCCAACGGAAATTATACAAACTACACTGAACATGATATTCAACAAGCTGCTCGTGTTTTTTCGGGAATAAAAGTTAAACCTAATCGAGATAACATTGATAATGACACCGGTATCCCATATGGATTTGTTAATAACAATCAGCATGATTCCGGTTCTAAAACATTTAGCGAAGCATTTAATTTTCATACCATTCAAGGAGGAAATAATCTGCAAGAAGTAAAAGATGAGCTTAGCGATTTTGTTGAAATGATATTCTCCAAAACAGAAACTGCTAAAGCATATTGCAGAAAAATGTATAGATTTTTTATTAAACGTGAATGGGACGAATCTGTTGAAAATCATATCATAACACCTTTAGCCGATCAATTAATCAACAATAATTACAATCTACTAGAAGTATTACAGACATTGCTTAAGTCGAAACATTTTTATGACGAGGACAATGATGATTCAACTAATGAAATTGTTGGAAGTATTGTTAAAAATCCTATTCAATTTATTAGCCAGACTATTTCACTACTTGATATCACATTACCGAATGCTGAAGCTGTATTTCAAAACTCGTCTGTTTCGTGGTCAGAAGATCAAGAAGATTTTTTTCATTTTTATTATAAGTTTTGTCATAATACTTTTTTCCCAGGCTCAGGTATGAATATATTTTCGCCTGACTCAGTTGCAGGTTACCCAGCAGATTTCCAAGGACCTGAGTATGATAGAAGTTGGTTTAGTTCAAATACGATAGTATCAAGATATAAAACAATTGAATCACTGATCACAGGAAAAAATAAGATTTTAGGTCAACTAACAGGTGTAAATGGTGGAACATATTACCAAAACATAAGAATACTATTCAATTCTGTCGATTTTGTTTCAAATACAAATCATATTTCAAATCCTTTTGATTCCACGGTATTAGTTTATGAACTTGTAGAACTTCTTTTTTGTGAATCAATTTCTCAATCACGACTAAATTATTTTATTGAAACACTCTATGATATTGACCCTTCATATTGGACAAATGCTTGGACAGAGTATACTCAGAGTGGGAATTCTGTTCAGGTAAAAATACGGTTAGATGCGCTATTCACAAAACTTATAAACGCACCTGAATTTCAATTAATGTAAGTCTAATTTGATATGAAAAGAAGAAAATTTATAAAACTTACTAGTACAGCATCGGCCATTGGATTGCTTCCAATCCAACTAAAAGCGTCACTTAATTTTCTAAATAATTTTTCGAATTGTAATTTCCTGGGAAGAAAAATTGTTTTAATTGAATTAAAAGGTGGGAATGATGGATTAAATACTATCATACCAATAAATGTCTATGATGAATATATGGATTTAAGACCGACTACCCACATTCCAATATCCTCGTTGAACTTTCTTAATTCAATAGATCCATCAATTTTAGGAACAAATCAAGATATTGCATTACATCCTGCATTATCAGGGATGTTTAATCTATTTAGCGAGGGTCAATTAAGAATTATCCAGTCTGTTGGATATCCTAACTCTAATAAAAGCCATTTTGCATCAATTGATATTTATAATACAGGTAATGATGGTAATAATTGGAATAATGGTCAATCTAGTGGTTGGATTGGCAGATTTTTAGAAAATCACTACCAGAATCTATTGCCAAATAATTATCCTATGGGTATTCAAATTGGCTCCACAAATACATCATTAGGATTTCATGGAGAAAAAGAACATGGATTAGCAGTGAATCTTAGTGGCCAAGATTCTGAAAATTTCTATTCTATTCTAAGTGGATTAGCTGGAGAATATCCAAACTACTTTCCTAGTTCAGATTATGGGACAGAACTTCAATATATTGTAAATACTGACCGAGTTTCAAATATTTATGCTCAAGCAATTTCTGACTCTTTTAATGCAGGAAGCAATTATCACGGAGCTAACTACCCTGACAATGATTTAGCAAATCAATTAAAAACCGTTGCTAGGTTAATAAGGGGTGGTATCCAAACAAAGGTATATTTGGTTCGAATTGGGGGCTTTGATACTCATAATAATCAAGTTCAGGGGATCGGAGATATTCAAGGGAAGCATTATAATTTATTAGATGAATTATCAACTGCTGTAGAAGCTTTTTCAAAAGATTTAAATTCTGATAGCATTGGAGACGATGTTGTGGGAATTACTATTTCAGAGTTTGGCAGAAAAGCCAAAGAGAATGGAAGCCTTGGAACTGATCATGGTGAGGTTGCTCCTGTTTTCGTTTTTGGCAAGCCTATCATGGGTGGTATTTCAGGTGTTAATGTAGACTTAAGTGAAGCTACAGAAGACAATAATTTTCAAATTGAAACTGTTCAATTTGACTACAGACAAACTTTAGCAACTATAATGCAAGATTTTCTTGCATCTAATAATTTATCTATAGATAATACATTTAAAGACAATTTGAGTAGTAGTAGTTTTATAGATACAAAAATTCAAAATTTATTAAAACCCAGTTATATCGTACCCGAAAATTGCTACAATGTAAATCTAGAAAATGATCCAAAATATTGGGAAATTTTTCCTAATCCTTTTGAAGAGTTTTTTAATGTAATTGTATTATCGGACAACACAAATGAAAATTCTGAATACAATTTGGTAAATCAAAATGGTCAAATAGTTAAAAAAGGGAATTTGATTTTTAATAGTGGAACTGCACAAGTTCACCTTCCCAATTTAAAAGCTGGATTATATACACTAAGAATCAAAAATTCCACAGCATCTCAAAGTTTTAAATTAATTGGGGGAGTGATTTAAACATATTACAATAAAATACTTAAATCTCAAGCAGAAATAATCGGTTAAATATTTATTAATCCAATGTCTTTCATTTTGAAATAAGGTACAATCCTAGTAATTAAACATGATCAGGAAAACTGAGGAAAGAAGTTAAAATCTATTCCAAATTACAATTACCTAACCAAGGTGATGTTTCCTATGTAAGCTCTATTTGATTCATCAATTTTTTCTTCTAGCACAATTTTGTATATGTAAACTCCAGATTGGCACTCTTCATTTTTACTGCTCAGACCATTCCAGCCCACATTAAGATTTAATGACTCAAATACTAAATTCCCCCATCGATCAAAAATAAACATGCTAAACTTTTCAGCATCAAATCCATTTATTAGTGGTAAAAACACATCATTTATACCGTCATTATTTGGTGTAAATGCATTTGGTGTATAGATATAAAATTTGTCTCTTACTGCAATATCATAACAAGTAGTATCAACACACCCTTCAATATCAGTGGAAACAAATAAACAGGTTTGTAGCGTATCAGTTTGAGTAATATTGAATAGAATAGGATTAAAAGATTCGTCAAATCTTTCCACAAATGAAGCTGATCCATTTTCTATAAGCCAATAAAAGTTAGTTACATCATTAGATGATGTATTTTGAAAAGTGACGGCATTGTTCACCCTTGTTGGAGTAATTGGATTATAAATAAAATCTGCAGTTGGATAATTGAATACTTGCACCACATCATTGTGAACATCAAAGCATCCAAAATCGTCCATTAATGTTAGAGACACATTGTAAGTGCCTACATTATTAAAAACATGGGTTACGCTGTCAAAATTTGTGGATGATCCACCATCACCAAATGTCCATAAAGCGGTTAAAGAAGTGTCCGTATTCATTTGATTTAGAAAAACCTCATGTGGAAAACACCCAACTGTTGTATCTAAAGCAAAGTCCACCATAGGCAATGGATTAACTTCTATCGTAACACTGGAGGAAACTGTAGGTGTAGAACAATCGTCATCCAATGTTAAATTATAAGTTGTAGTCTGTGAAGGATTTAACAAATGAATAGAATCATTTGAAAGACCATTCGTCCAATTATATATATACCCTGTCCCACTACCTCCTGTTGCAAAAGCTTCTATTTCAATAGAATCTCCCAGACAAATAGAATCCAAATAAGTAGACAAGGAAAGGGAAAGCTCAGGATAGAGTTGTAGATCCAACAGAAACGTGTCTGTACTACATCCATTTCTATCAAGAGCATAATAATTATAAATAGATGAATTTGAAGGAGTTAACTGAAAAGGATTTGATTGCAGCGTATTGTCCCAATAATAATAATATGAGGGTGGATTTGAATTTGGAGTTCCTCCAGTGATGTTCATATTATACATTAATATTGATCCTATGCAAATCGTAGTGTCACTAAACGGAATTATGTTTAATGGGGGTGGATTATGAATAATGAATTGAAGTGAATCCTTACAGCCTAATGTGTCGAACGATATCACCCAACCGGTATCAGATGGTAGATTAATAAACATTGTATCGGATTGAATTATATGGAAAGTATCTAAATCTATGATGAATGAGTTACTATTTTGTAATAGAACATGAATTGAACCTGTAGAATCATTATGGCATAGCACATCATTGATTATAAGGGTATCAATTTGAGCGGTATTGGGCTCTAAAACCGTTACTTCTAATGAATCTCTACAGCCATTGGAATCAATGACCCAAATCGTGTCAGTAATAGAAGATAAATTAGAAATTGTATTGTTGGTAATGAAATTATTGTTGTTTCCCCATGGTATTGATCCTAAAATGAGATTGGTTCCATATCCAGCATTAGGTCTACCGCCCCATGTAATGGTGTCAGGATTTGTCCCCCCAGTAATAGTGAAAACAATTTGAGCATCGTTGTACCCATAGCAAGTAGAATTAGTAACCGTTGCTTGAATATCAATTGGATATGGAGGTAAATAAGTACCCATACTATCTTCAACACAACCATTAGTATCCCTAACATAAAGGTCAAAGTTTCCAGGTAGAATATTTTGGAATAAACCATTAGATTGATATGTATTTCCATTACCAATACTGAATTCTAAACTACCAGTTCCACCATATGAAGCCGTTAGGTCTATATTACCATCATTTGTATATGAGCAAGTAGCATCATTTATTTGGGAAACCAATACCAATTGAGGTGGATCTAGTAATTGGATTGGTGTTGTTGTAGTGGAACATTGATTTACATCTGTTACTACCACATTGTAAGTGCCAGCACTTAAGTTTGAAAAAACATGATTATTTTGGGTATTGATGGAATTACCTATATCGAAACTAAATGGAGTTCCAATACCGTTAGCATGAATGGAAATCTGCCCATTGGATTGTTGGAAACACAAGGGATCAATTATAATTATGCTATCAACTACTGGGGCAGGAAAAGAAGAAATAGTAGCAATAATAATTTCGTTTGAGTCCAAACATCCATTCGCATCCGTTACTACTAAAAAATAAGTCCCATCTGTAAGGCCTGTAATAGGTGAAGAAGGTAATTGTGGTCCACTCCAACTTAGCGTATAAGGTGCTGTTCCTCCAGATACCTGAAAGTCAACTTGACCATTGGAAGAACCAACACACTGTGGGTGGGTTACAGTGAGTGTAGTTTGGATATCACTAGGTTCAAGAAGTTGATTATTGGAACTCGCAATACAAGAACTATCATCTTGTACAGCTATATTAAAAAGGCCTGGACATTGATTAGGAAATGTATCGATGGCCACAAAATTTACACCACCATCAATAGAATAAAGAAGATTTCCAGAACCTCCGCTAGCAACTATATCAATTTGCCCATTACAAGAATCATAACATAAAGGTGTAACTGTATTAATCGTTGATATAATTAATTCTTGGGGATTGTTAAGTAAGATGTTACCCCAAGAAGTTTGGCAACCATTAACATCTTTTACTGAAATAGAATAGCTTCCACTACTTAGGCCACTAAATGTATTTGTATTTTGAAAGGTATTACCTCCATCAATACTGTAAGATAAGGGAATCGATGCACTTGAAGCAGTTATTTCTATAAATCCCGAAGAACCATTGTAACATGCTGGACCATAGTTATTCACATTGGTTACTTGTGGATCAGGTGAATCAAAAATATCAACACTTTGAACAGCTGTAGAACATGATTCAGCATCCCTTACTAAGATAGAAAAGGGACTACTTAAATAAGATAAATTTAAAAACTGATTAGAATTTTGCCAGTTCACACCATTATCCATACTAAATTCATAAGGAGGTGTACCTCCGCTAGCAGAAATGATGATTTCACCATTATTATTTGAACACGTATCGTCAACTTTCTGATAAGTAAAGTTTAACTGGCTTGGCTCAGTAATGGTTACTTGATGATTAACCGAGCAAAGTTGATCAGTAATAGTTACATAATAATTTCCAGCAGATCCATTGAATGTAGCGTTATTTTGACCTGTCAAAGCTGTATTTGAAATACTTTCATACCATTGATATGTAATAGCACCTTGGGTGTTTGATGGTGTAACCGTAACGGATCCGTTATCACCAAAACAGGTTGCATTGATTATGTTATCAGTGGCTGAAATGTTACAACAAACTGGACCCGCATTTAAGATAATACTCGTCTGAGTTACTATACATCCGTTTTGATCGGCAATGGTAAGGTCATAAGCACCTGGTTGCAAGGGACTAAAACTGTGATTTAAAGAACTTGATGTTGCACTTATCGAAGAGGGTCCTGAAAGATCATAAGTATAATCTGCATTTCCGCCATCTATAGCTACATCTATTACCCCATCGTTATCACCAGCACAATTTTCAACAGTGGTAGAAACATTAAGAATCTCCAAAACATTATAATTTATGGTAAGATTGTCTTGACAAGTAATACCAGCATTATTGGTAAAAGTAACTTGATAGGTTGTTGCTGCATTGGGAATTTCATTTATCGTGTCGTTATCCCCTGGGGGTAATGTAGAGTTAATATGTGACCAATTATAATAAAATGGATCGTTTGCTTGAATTTCAAAATTGTCTATTCCCCAGTTATCTCTTTGTTGTAAAAAGCTGATGATATTTGGTGGATTTGAAGCAAAACCAGGTATAGTTTGAATCACTCTAAATTGAACTCCGTTCCATTGAGCCGCAGGAGGTATAGATACACTTGCAGATCTCCATTGTGGAGGGAGACTGGGATCAGGTGAAAAAGATGAAGTTAGATTATACCAATTATTTGAAGCATCATTATATTGTATAAAAACATTTTCGGATGGACTATTACAGCCAGATCCCGTTTCTTCACTTAGTTCTGTTAATCTAATATCAACTGAAAGGGTTCCTCCCCATGTTAAATTTAAGGGAGGAGTTAAAAACTCTCTTGGTGACACACTGTTTGCAATCCAAAAGAATGGAGTACCATCAACAGATGGAACACAAGTTGTATTATAAATTCCATTTGGTGTGGTTACCCAGTTTGGGTTGCTAGACTGTGTATTAAAGTCATCAATGAAAACAGTATTACTAGTTCCAATACCCGTTGCAATAAGTTCAACATTATCCCCTGCACAGTAAATTGTATTGGTTGATGGTTGAATAGAAACCGAGCACTGAGAATAGATAATGCTATTAAATGTAAGAATCAGTGCAAGACAAATTGGTATGTATTTAAGGCACATCAATATGAATCTATAATGGGAAAATTAAAATTTTCATCTCACCAGTGTAACGTTTCCAAAAAACTCTTTTCAGTCGGCCAAATTAATCAAGATTAATGTGAATAATTCATTTTAATTCTCTTATTTCGAGTTAACTAATAATAAATTGTGTCTATTTTAATAATACAAACCGGGGGTACAATAGATAAAATCTATCCAAAAAGTATAAATGGTTGGGGATTTGAAATTGGAAATGCTGCAGTTCACCGAATATTATCTAAAAAAGAACTATCCGTTGATTACCGAATTATCTCCGCATGTAAGAAAGATAGCACGCAGATTAACGAAAATGACCGAAAGAACATATTAAACATATGTCAAAAATCAAGTGAAGAACAGATCATTATTACTCACGGTACAGACACTATACTAGTTACAGCTAAATTCCTTTCTATCATTGAAAATAAAACCATTGTGCTAACGGGTTCTTTTTTACCACACGCGTTTAAAAACTCGGACGCTGAATTTAATATTGGCATGGCGATTTCGGCCGTTCAAACACTTAATAGTGGAATATATGTATCTTTAAATGGAATTATTGCAAGCCACAATGAGCTACAGCGAGACGATTCAGGAAAATATCACACATAAAGTTAAACTTCCAAAAAAAGAAGATTTAAAAAAAGCTCAATTGAGAATTAATAAATTCATCAATAGAACACCGGTACTAACCTCTTCCACATTAGATAAAAAGTTGAAATGTAAAGTGTTTTTTAAATGTGAGAATTTTCAAAAAATGGGTGCATTTAAAATGAGGGGGGCATCAAACAGTCTGCTTAAAATGAATAAAAATGATTTAAAAAAAGGTGTGGCCACACATTCTTCAGGAAATTTTGCTCAAGCAGTTGCTTTAAGTTCAAAAATGTCAGGTATTTCAGCACATATCGTCATGCCTACTAATGCACCAACTGTCAAAAAAAACAGTACAATTGGGTATAGTGCAAATGTGATAGACTGCCCTCCTACTCTAAAAGACAGAGAAGAAACACTACAAAAAGTAATTGATCAAACGGGTGCATCAGCCATGCATCCTTATAATGATATGGATGTCATTGAAGGAAATTCCACTGCTACAATGGAGCTTCTAGAGGATTATCCAGATTTAGACGCCATATTTGCTCCAATTGGAGGGGGTGGTTTAATTTCAGGCGCTTGCTTAGCAGCCAAGTATTTTTCAAATGCAAAAGTATACGGTACAGAACCTGAGGGAGCAGATGATGCTTACCGATCTTTTCAAAAGGGAGAAATTATTCCAATGCTAAATCCTCAAACTATTGCCGATGGGTTAAGAACAAGCTTAGGGGAAATTGGATTTGAAATCATGAAAACTCATCTGGACTCTATTTTTACCGTTTCAGAGTCAGAAATTATTAGCGCCATGAAGTGGATGTGGCAAAAAATGAAAATCATTATTGAACCTTCAAGCGCAGTTCCATTAGCTGCTCTTATCAAAAACCATGAACTATTTAAAGACCAACAAGTTGGCATTATCATTTCTGGTGGCAATGTAGACTTAGATAACTTACCTTTTTAATTAAATGCTATGAAAAAAGTGGATCTATTACTTAATGAATATGGTGAAAGTCACCAAAATAAAACCAACAAATTTATTCACTGGATATGTGTACCCGCTATCTTCTTCAGCATTGTTGGTTTAGTCTGGGAAATCCCATTAGGACCTCTCGTAGATTTAAAATACAATGGGTACCAATATGTGAATTGGGCTTCGCTAACTCTTTGTCTAGTTTTTGTTTACTATTTCACCCTTTCCCCCTTGCTCACTGTAGGAATGATCTTATTTTCTGGTGGATGTTTGTATGTAACAAATCTGATTGAAAATTCAATTA
>CESN01017721.1_pt1 | contig 14719 bp, 15 predicted proteins | sample 531181 | NCBI WGS metagenome assembly CESN01 (sample SAMEA2621990, study PRJEB7988) | marine metagenome | isolation source: saline water (ENVO:00002010), including
CTAATGCAATTTCAATCTCATAATTATTTAAGTCAAATTCTTTTTCAAGCTGAACACCATATTGATGTTGTTGTTGATCACCGGTATTGAATCTACTAATCTCTCCAAACTCAGAAAATCCTATAATACCAAATACTATTTGATTTTCCAATACCTCAGAAAGTGCAAGATAATTACTTAATGAGAATTCGGTTGAATTCTCTGCATCAACTCCAACCTGTTTTTCGAAGATAAAATTGGTTGTAAAACTAAAAGAATTAAAAATAACTTTATTAAGATATTTATATTCTATTTCATCTGAATTTTGTCCCTTAGAAACGAAATTATAAGAAAAGTAAAGTGCTCCTTTAAAATTATTATAATCAAAAATTTGAAGCTGGTTTTGAAATTCTGTTTTCTCCCAATCGAGAGGGTAGCCTTCATTATCAGAAATATGAAACTCAAGTTCACTTTGCCAGAAATTAGTCCAAGAATATTCTGTTTCTATTACGTGATGGTGAGCCTTATCTGAACTTTTTGTACTATCAATATCAAAATGACCTCTCCACTCTAATGATTGTCTTCCTTCCTCTACTTCAGGAGAATAAATTTTATGGTGGGCGTATACTGAAAAACTCGTACATATTATAATTACAAAAACAAAAAATCTCATTTTAACTATCTAGGAGATCTTCATTTAAAATTGTCATATGAAATTGATAAGCGGTTTCTCCGTCTTCGTCCTCTTTATAAATCAAACCAAGAAATTCATCACCCAAATAAATTTCGAACGAATCTTCAATGGATTTTCTTTCTCTAACCGAAAAATTACTAGTATGAAATTTTTTGTTTAAATATTCTTTTATTTGCTTTTGTTCGAAATCTTTCATAGTCTTTATTTTATGACTATGATAGCTAGATTTTCTGTCGTATCAACAAATATATTGTGGAAAAAAAAAGTATAACCTTATTATTTATCATTTCAGGCTTGGTCCCCTTTTATCTAGAAAGCTTCTTGGTATATTTTGTTCATTTAAATGATAGTACTTTACTGTCAACTGTTAGTGAAATGTCATATCTTTATGGAGCTCTAATAGTGTCATTTTTGTCTGGAATGCAATGGCAGAGAGCAATAAAAAGTAAAACTGATAAACTGACCTTGATAATTCCTATGGTCCCTTTTTTTTTTATTTGGTTTTACGATACAAATTTTTTTTTAAAAAAGGAGTTTGTAATAATTGCTTGTTTATCTTTTTCACTTTTCATTGATTTAAAATTCTTTAAGAATTATTTAACAAAAGATTTTCTTAAATTAAGGTTTATCGTGACGACGTTAGCTATTTTTTCTTATTTAATATAAATTTTTAATAATAAAAACAATAAGTTAGTTAAAATTTTAATTTTTTCCTTGAATTAAGAATTTTTTAGTTCATCCTATATTAAATTATGATATGGGGAGGTTTTGGGCATAATTCTTTGTCCTAAATCTACTTGTGTTTAACGTTAAATTTTTTCAGCACTTGTTTGTTGAGAATTTATATAACTTAATACGAAAGGATATATAGTATGGAATATATGCTAAAACCCGAAGACATAGTCGGGATTACTTTTTGGATCATTTCTGTTGCCATGGTAGCCTCAACTGCGTTTTTCTTCCTGGAAGGAAATAGTGTATCAAAGCACTGGTCAACATCAGTTAGAGTTGCTGGATTGGTAACTTTAATTGCTGCAGTACACTACTATTATATGAGAGAGGTCTGGATTTCCACTGGTGAGAATCCAAATGTTTACAGATATATTGATTGGTTACTGACCGTCCCACTGCAGATGGTTGAATTTTATCTAATACTTGCAGCTGTAGGTGCAGCGACAGCTGGTATGTTTTGGAGACTTTTATTAGGTACTTTAATCATGCTAGTTGCAGGTTACTTAGGTGAAGCTGGTTCGATCAATGCTACTGTTGGCTTTATAGTAGGTATGGCTGGTTGGATATACATTTTATACGAAGTATTTGCTGGTGAAGCAGCACAGGCTAGTGCTTCAAGTAATTCAGAAGCTCAAAAAACTGCCTTTAATGCAATGAAATGGATTGTTTCTGTAGGATGGTCTATTTATCCTATTGGTTATTTCCTTGGATATCTAGCTGGCGGTACAGACAACAATACTCTCAATGCTGTTTATAATTTGGCTGATTTCATTAACAAGATTGCGTTTGGTCTTGTAATTTGGGCAGCAGCTAAATCTGATACAGCTAAAGCTTAATACAGATAATATGTTAATACACTCAATCAAAGGGGAATTTCAACATTCCCCTTTTTTTGAAAGATGCAAAAAAATAATTTAGTACAGGTTCCAAAAAATAATTTAGAATATCTTAAATCTTCAAAAGGTTGGGAAATACTTAATTCTTTTAATGATGCAATAAATTCTGACCCTTCATTTGTTAAAAGAGAATTCATAGATGATCTTAAAGATGTAGAGAAAGTAATGAATAACTTTGTATGTGACGATTCATGGATAGGTCATTGTGCAAAATATCAGATTCAGTCTGGAGGTAAAAGGTTTAGAGCACTACTGGCACTATTGGCATCCAAATTATTTGATTTAGATAAGGAATCATCAATAAATGTTGCTGTAAGTTGCGAATTCATACACAACGCATCTTTGATTCACGATGATCTTCAGGATAGGGACTTATTGAGAAGAGGACTTCCTACCATATGGAGCAGATTTGGCGATCATACGGCAATAAATTTAGGTGATTATTTTATAGCAGCATCTTTTGAAGCAATTACGAAATGTCGATGCCAAAGTGACAATAAATGTTTAGCAGTTAGAGAACTAGGACAATTAACAAGACAAACTATCAGAGGACAATCAAGTGAAATTTTAGGTAGATCTGATTTACATACTAAAATGAAAGATTACGAATCAACAGCTAGAGCAAAAACAGGAAGTTTATTGAGTTTACCAGTTAAACTTGTAATGCTGTTAAAAGGTAAAAAAAACATTAGTAAAGAATTTTTTAAACCCCTTTATGAAACTGGTTTAGCCTATCAAATCCAGGATGATATATCTGATTTTTTAGGAATTAAAGATAGGGGATTGCCAGGGAGAGACTTAAAAGAAGGAAAAATGAATATTTTAATAATGCATTACATTAAGAATGCATCTAATGGAGAAAAGTTTTTATTACAAGAATTTTTAAAAAAACGCTTTGATTCTATATCAGAGCAAGAAATTCTTCACTGGATAGTTCAAATTAAGAATAATAATGGACTAGAAAGTTCAATAATACATTTATATAGTGTTGCAGACAAAGCTATAAAGCTTTCCAAAAATAACGCTAAACTCCATAAAATTGTAAAATTTGTAATTAATCAAACTCTTAATAGAATTTCTTCAAAAATTAAATAGAATAGAATTATGAGAAAGTCAGCTATAGTAGTTGGTTCGGGTTTTGGTGGAATTGCTTCTGCATTAAGGCTTAGAGCCTTAGGATACGATGTAAGTATTTTCGAAAAGTTAGACCAACTTGGTGGAAGAGCTAGAGTATTCAAAAAGTCTGGGTATACTTTCGATGCTGGACCCACTGTGATTACAGCGCCATTTCTTTTTGACGAGCTTTTTAATTTATTTGGGAAAAAAAGAAGCGATTATGTAAATTTTGTAAAAGTAGAACCATGGTATAGATTTTATTTTTCATCTGATAATTCAACTTTTGATTATAGCAGTAATCTAAAAAAAACTGAAAATGAAATATCCCGATTTGAACCTAATGACGTTAACGGTTATAAAAAATTACTGGTTTTCTCAAAAAAAATTTTTGATGTAGGTTTTACTGAATTATCTCACACTCGTTTTGACCAGTTTTTTTTCATGATTAAACAAATTCCAAAACTTCTTAGATTGAGAAGCTATTTAACTGTTTACCAGTTAGTTTCTAGTTTTCTAAAAAACGAAAAACTAAGGCAAGCATTTAGTATACAACCACTTTTGCTTGGAGGAAATCCAATAAACACTACCTCAATTTATAACCTTATCCATTATTTAGAAAGAAAATGGGGGGTTTTCTATTCACTTGGTGGAACGGGTGCACTAATTTCAGCACTTGGGAGGTTAATGAGAGAAGAGAAAATAAAAGTTAATTTAAATTCTAACGTGACAGGTATTATAACTGAAAGAGATAATGCCGTTGGAATTCAATTGGCAAATAGAAAAGTTATGTGTGATAAAATTATTTTGAATACAGACCCAGCATTCGCATATAAAAATTTAATTAAATCAAGATTTAATAAAAAATGGACCAAAAAAAAAATTGAGAAATTGGACTTTTCTATGGGATTATTTGTTATCTATTTTGGGACCAAAAAAAAATATAAGAATGTCGCTCATCACACAATCTGGATGGGAAAAAGATATCAAGGTTTATTAAACGATATTTTTAAAAATAAAATATTGGCGGATGATTTTAGTTTATATCTACACAGACCAAGTGCTTCTGACGAAAGTATGGCACCAAAAGGATGTGATTGTTTTTATGTTCTTTCACCAGTTCCCAACTTATTGTCCAGCACAGATTGGAAATCCATTGCAAAAGATTATGAAAAAAAAATTTTAACTGCACTAGATGAAACAATATTACCAGGGCTTATAAAAAATCTTGACATAAGTTTTCATATGACTCCCAAAGATTTTGAGCTGGACTATCAAACATTATACGGCACTGGTTTCTCTATAAGTCCAATTTTCACGCAATCAGCTTGGTTTAGATTCCATAATAAGTCAGAAAATTTTAAGAATCTATATTTTGTAGGTGCAGGTAGTCATCCAGGAGCTGGTGTACCAGGGGTCATTAGCTCAGCAAAGGTTCTTGAAAATATATTAAAAGATGAAACTGTCGCCAAGTGAATTAAAAATCAAGAAAAGAGCCAAAACTTTTTATTTTGCTTCACTTTTTTTTAGTAAAAAAAAACAAGAAGATATCTCAATTCTATATACATTTTGCAGATATATTGATGATTTGGGGGATAACCCACAAATTAAAAAAACAACAGCAAAAGAACAGATAGATTTAATAAAAAATCATATAATTAATAGAAGCTCCGACATCCCTATTGTAAAAGATTTTTTAATCTTAATGGGAAAGTATAATATAAATATAACAACCCCTTTGCACTTAATCTCAGGAGTATCGTCAGATCTATCAAAAGTGAGAATTAAAAATTATAAAGAGTTAATGATATACAGTTACAAAGTTGCAGGTACAGTAGGACTTATGATGTGTAAATTGATGGAAATCAGTGATGCTGATTTAAATAAGAAAGGAATTTTATTAGGTATAGCAATGCAATTAACAAATATAATAAGAGATATTAATGAAGACTTACAAAATGATAGAATTTATTTTCCACTACAGTTTTTATCATTCAAATTTTCAAATATAGACGAAATAAAAAAAAATAACAAACTTAAGAAAAAGTTTTCTAATGACCTATTCAGTCTAATTGAAAACTCTAATAAAATATATGCAACCTCTTGGCTTGGAATTAAAAAACTTCCTTTAAAATATAGAATACCGATTGGGGTTGCTTCAAATCTATACCAGGAAATTGGATTAGAAATTATGAAAAATGCCTTTTGTATTTGGGAAAAAAGAATTTACATAGCGAAATTTAGCAAAATGTTTTTATCATTAGGAACAATTTTTAGTATTTTTTTTGGAAGAGAATCACAAGGATATCCAAAGATTGAAAACGAAATTTTTTCAATTTTGTATAAATTTGACAAAAAATTTTATGAATAGCAAAAAAGAATATGATATCATAATTATCGGAGCTGGTCTTTCTGGACTAACATTAGCGGTTGAGTTGATTAAAAGAACAGAGAAGAAAGTTATAATACTAGAAAAAAAAAAAAAATTTCGATATGACAAAAATTGGTGTTTTTGGAATTATCCTGAAAATAAATTTTCTAAGAATTTTAATAATTCGTGGAGTCGTGTAGCTATTAAATTCGGTGCTAAAAAAATTGTTTTTAAAGATCCAAATATAAAATATTTAAGATTAAAATCGTCAAATTTTTATAATCGAATGATAAATGAATTAAAACAATCTTCTAATTGTAAATTATTACTTAACCAAGATGTTAAAGATATTAAATCTCGTGGAAGTTCTAATATAGTAAAATCAAATAAATCAATATTTAAGTCCCCATTAGTTTTTGATAGCAGACCAATTATTAATAAAAAAAAGTCTGATATTGTTCAACATTTTTATGGTTTAGAAGTAGAATTTAACAGGAATGTCTTTGATAATAATCAGGTGACACTCATGGATTTTCAAAAAAGTAAGAATTGTGTGCACTTCTTTTATATTTTACCATTCTCAGCCTCATCAGCTCTAATCGAAACGACATATTTCTCATCTAAAATATTTAGTAAGAATAAATATAAAAATGATATAACCAAATATATAAAAAAAGAATTCAGAGATTCAAAGTATAAGTTTAAATTCTCAGAAAAAGGTATTATACCGATGTTTCCATCAAAACGTATTCTTAATAGCAATACATATTACAGAATAGGAACATCCGCTGACTGGATAAAGCTGTCTACAGGTTACGGTTTTCAGAACTCATTCAAATATGCAGAAAAAATCGTTGATAAGATTATTGAAAAAAAAGAACCTATTATTAAAAAAAAGAATATTTTATATTTGTTAGATTTAATTTTTTTAGAATTTTTAAAAAAATACTCTAATGAATCTATTGTGTTTTTTCGTTGCTTTTTTTTAAAAAATAATTATCGAACCATAGTGAATTTTTTAATTGGCAAACCTTCTATATTTGAGATTGTAAAAGTACTCTTATCACTTCCAAAGATTAAACTTATTAAATGCTTATTGAATGTAATAATAAAACAAAAACATTATGCATAGAAGTATTGATACAAAAATATTTAGTATTTCTTTAATAACGGTACTTTGTGTTAACTTTTTTGCAGGACCTGAAATAACCAGAAATTTTAAAAATCAGATTTTATTTTTTATAATTCCACTTATTTGGCCTGGAGTTGCACATGGGAGTTTAGATTTGGAAATAGCAAAAAAAAAGGGGTTAATAAAAAATAATTTTCACATATTCTGTTTTCTATTCTTGTATATTCTTATACCGGTTGTTTTTTTTTATCTTTGGATAATTTTTCCCAACACTTTTTTTATTTTGTTTCTGTTACTTTCCTACTTTCATTTTGGAATAAGTGACAATCTTTCACAAAAAAGTGTAAATAAATATTTTGAAATTATAATAAGAGGAGCTGTTATAATCTTTGTTCCCATATTATCTCATAACGAGACAACTATTCAAATTTTCACGATTTTACTAGCTAATGAAACAATTCTTATTCATCTAGAAAAATATTATCCACTGCTTGGTTTTTTTCTAATTGCATTTTTAGTGTCCTGGATTTCTATGAATATCTATAAAGAAGGACTTAGATTTTTTGAAGAAATAGTTTTTTGGGAAATTGTTTTACTCATTACTTGTTTCGTTATTTTTGATCCTTTGGTTGCGTTTTTTACTTACTTTTGTTTTTTACATTCAGTTAGGCATATGCTTGATGAAAAAGTATCACTAAATCTCAAACTAGACCAACTCATCATTATGTCACTTCCTTTCACTATTGCTACTATCCTATTTTTTAGTTCGATATTTTATTATTATACATTTTTCGATCATAACGAAAAAATCCTATCATATATTTTTGTAGGTCTCGCCTCCTTAACAACTTCTCATATACTTTTAGTAAACTTCTCAAAAAAATAATTTAACCAAGTTTTTCACCAGTAATTATATTTTTAAACCACACTTTTTTTGTAACGTTGCTTAAAGAGTCTATATTTTCTGGAATTTTATAATTTTTTGGATCGCTTGATGAAACAGTTCTGGTTTCAATATTAAATCTGAGCCGTTTTCCTACATTACTACCATGAATATGATTACCTGAAAAACACAATATTTCATGTGAACGCAAATTTATATTAAGTATGTCTTTAGGATTAAAATTTTCATTTGAGATTGGTACTGAAGGATACCCAAGAATAGATTTGTATTTTTTGAAAGTCCAAGTCTTACTGTTGTTAGGAACTTTTTTTTTAAAATATGCTGGAACTATAAAAATTGAGTTATCAGAAAATACATTATGCATCGGAATCCACCAATTGATTTGATGAAAAATATTTGAGGCCCATGTATCTCTGTGAGCACTTGTAGGTTTCAACTTTCCATAGGGCATATCTCCCTGCCTTGGACTATAACGAAGAGTAATTTCGTCAATATATAGATCGTTTAGGTCAAAACCTAATTCAATGAAGAATTGTGTAAAACTTGATTTTAAAAATTTACAATTTTTTATTATTTCCTGTAATTTGAAAAGATTAATTTCATCATTTACTTTGGTTATTGAAAAAGAATTGAGTAATGAAGCGTTATAAGTTTTCTTGAAACAATCAAAAAAATATGATTCAAATTTTTCTTTTATTTTTTTTAGACTAGGATAATCAAAAAAACATAAAATGTTTCCTCGGAAAATATCATTCTTAAAGTTTTTCAATTCGGTACATCTCTTATATTGAATTCTTCTAATCTTCATTTATTTAATTTGATAAATAGACAAACAAATATGATATTATTATTATTTTATAGAAAATGAAATATTTAGATGAAAAATTTGTTCTTCAATTACTTAAGAAACAAAAAATTAATCATAGTATTGTAATAAGCGACCCAAGCGTGAAAGATTGTCCCATGGTGTATATAAGCTCGGAATTTCACCAACATACTGGATATTCTCAGGAGGAATCTTTAGGAAAAAATTGCAGGTTTTTGCAGGGACCTGAAACTGATCCAAAAGACATTGAACAAATTAGCTTGGCATTGAAAAGGAAACAAAAAATTACAATTGATATTCTCAACTATAAAAAGAATGGAAAAAAATTTTGGAACAGATTGAGGATAATACCAATTTTTGATGACAAAGGAAACTTGATCTATTTCGCAGGTGAACAAAATCCAATAGATGTTGAATCAGTAAGGAGATATTCTTTTGGAAAAATTATTGAGTAGAATCATTGAATTTATACTGAAGGTCTAAGTAAGATCCACCCTCGCATTGTAATACATTTTCAGGGCCTTTGTTGTCATTTTTACGTTTTTGTGAAATTAAAAACAAATTTTGGTAGTATATAGCTTGGCGTTCCTGAAGTGTCCATAATGTTTGTTCGTCCAAATCAATATTGGTTAATCTATTTTTTTGATAATGATGAACTAATTCGTGTAGAATAATTGATTGGTCACATATATCTTGCTCAGGATTAAGTTTGTCGATGTAATAAATACCGCTATCTTTTACATAATAAGCTTTCACTCTACAATTTTTTGTGGAAAAACATGCTTTGTTTGACATCTCATCTTTTGTTAAGACAAAAAAATCAGGTGCATCAAGTTCTTTTTTGAATTCTGTGTTTTCAATAATCCAAGCTGTCAAAAAGGCTGTCAATTGTTTGGTGATCATCAATTTAGATATAACTCCCTAATCAAGTTTCCATTTTCTATGTTATAAGTGTTGATTTTAGACTCTTTAGTCAATGGGTTAAACAAATATATATATAAGAAATTTTTTTCAATTTGAAAACTTAAAATTTCATATTTTTTTTCCACTTGAGGGATTAATTTAAGAGTATGTTGAACATTATCATCATTATTTTTATACTTACTTAGAATAACAAAAATTGTAATACTAAATAAAATAATTATAAGTAATCCTAAAAAAATAACTAAAATTTTAAGGAACTTCTTCATTGAGTGAAAATTATATTACTTTATCTGTATCAAGCAAAGACTTAGGAAAAAGAATTGATATTTTTTTGGCCGAAAAGATAAAAGAGTTGTCCAGAAATCAGGTTATCAAACTTATTCATGATAAAAATATAAAATACAATAATCATAGCGTATCCGTTCAATCAACTAGGGTTAAAGAGCAAGGACAAATTATTATAAAAATACCTTCTCCAGTATTAATAGAAATTTTACCACAAAAAATTGACTTAAATATAGTCTATGAAGACAACTCTATAGTTGTAATAAATAAACCTGCTGGTATGGTTGTCCATCCAGGTGCTGGAATTAACAAAAATACAATGGTTAATGCCCTACTATATCATTGTAGAAATAAATTATCATCGATCGGAGGCAAAATAAGACCAGGAATAGTTCATAGAATTGACAAAATGACAAGTGGCCTTGTAGTTGTAGCAAAAAATGATATTTCTCACCAAAATTTAGCCAAACAATTTCAAAATAGAATAATAGATAGAAAATATGAAGCATTTGTGTGGAATAATGTTATAAAGAATACTGGAGTAATAGATACTTTTATTGGAAGGTCATCTATTGATAGAAAAAAAATGGCAGTTACTAGCCCAAAAAGGGGAAGAAAATCAATTACTAACTACAAATTAATTAAAAAATTTGTAATTAATGACAATTTTATATGTCATTGTGAATGTTTTTTAAAAACCGGAAGAACACATCAGATTAGGGTTCATATGAAGCACATCGGTAACCCTTTAATTGGAGATAACGTATACTGTAAAAATAAAATGTTGAAAAAAGATATTCCCGAACATGTCAAAAAGATCATTAATTATTATTTTACAAATACTGGCAGACATGCATTACACGCCAAAACGATTGGTTTTATTCACCCTGAGAGCAATAAAAAAATGTCTTTTAGCTCAAAACTTCCAAAAGATATGAAAAAGTTAGAGGATTTATTAAATTCTAATAAAAAAAGTCAACTATAAATTTTTTTAAGACATTGATTTGATTAGTTTTTTTATTTCAATGAATTAAACACAAAGATTTTGTTCATCTTAGGTTCATTTTTTTGTTGAATTATGTTTTTTTATTACTAATATGTATATTGTGATTAAATCTATTAACAAAAATTTAACCAAATCATTATCGCAAAATGATGTCTCAGATTACTTTAGCCAGATTAGGAAGTTTCCTCTTTTGTCTAAGGATGAGGAAAGTAAGCTGGCTGATGATTGGATAAAAAATCAATCTTTAAAGGCTGCTCATAAACTTATAAACTCTCATTTGAGACTAGTAGTAAAAATTGCGATGAAATTTAGAGGTTATGGTCTTCCATTGGGTGAATTGATTTCAGAAGGTAATGTTGGAATGATTCAATCTCTTAAGCGATTTGACCCTACCAAGGGTTTTAGGCTTTCAACATATGCCATGTGGTGGATCAGAGCATCAATCCAAGAATATATATTACATTCGTGGTCTCTGGTTAAAATTGGAACTACGGCTGCACAAAAAAAACTTTTTTTTAATTTAAGGTCTCTAAAGGGTAAACTTAAAGCTCTTGAAGATGGTGATCTTCAACCCGAATTGGTTACTGAAATTGCTGACAAATTAGAAGTTTCTGAAAATGACGTTATTGATATGAATAGGAGATTGTCAGGACATGATCATTCACTCAACAACCCTTATTCTTTGGAAAGCGATGAGGAATGGATTAATGGTATTCCTGATGAAAGAGAAAATCACGAGAATCAGATCATTCATAATGATGAACTTTCAAAAAGAAAGGAACTTCTTTCAATTGCTCTTCAAAATCTAGACGATAGAGAAAGAAGAATTCTTACTCATAGGAGACTAGTTGACGATCCAATGACTCTTGATGAACTAAGCAAGAAATTTGGAATTTCAAGAGAAAGAGTAAGACAAGTTGAAGTCAGAGCTTTTGAAAAGTTAAGAAAAGTAGTTAAAAATATTGGTTACAAAGCTAAAAACTTTAACCAATAAAGGGGTCTTTAACAGTAATAGTGTCTTCCCTTTTAGGACTAGTTGATAATATCACGACCTGAGTTTCTAATAGTTCTTCAATCCTTCTGACGTATTTGATGGCTAAAGCCGGTAGCTGCGACCAATTTTTAGCTCCTTGCGTATCCTCTTTCCATCCCCTGTGAATCTCGTATATTGGTTTAACTTTTGCTTGTTCAAAATCCATATTAGGGAAATAGTCTATTCGTTTTCCATTTAGCTTATATCCAATGCAAATTTTTATTTCGTCAAAATCATCCAAAACATCAAGTTTTGTTAGTGCAATTCCATCAATTCCTGAGGTTTCAAGTGAATGTTTTACAATCATAGCGTCAAACCACCCACACCTTCTTTGTCTTCCAGTTACAGTACCAAATTCGTTGCCAATCTCTCCAAGTTTATTTCCTATCTGATTTTTTTGCTCAGATGGAAATGGACCGCTACCAACTCTTGTTGTGTAGGATTTTACTATACCAAGAAGGAATCCTAGCTGCTTAACAGAAATACCCGTGCCAGTTGATGCTGAACTTGGCAGTGTATTAGATGATGTAACATAGGGGTATGTGCCATGGTCAACATCTAATAAAACCCCCTGAGCTCCTTCAAATAAGATTTTTTTTCTATCAACTTTGGCCTTTTTAAAAATAGGTTGTATTCTTCCTACAAAATTAAGAATTTTTTTTTTGTAAAGCTTAATTTCTTTAATAATTTCATCAACTTTAATGGATTCGGAGTTTAAACCTGACAAGACTGTATTATGATAATTAACAATATTTTCGATTTTTTTTCTTAAGTTTTCTTCATTTTTTAGATCACCCAATCTCACAGCTCTTCTACCAACTTTGTCTTCATATGCTGGTCCTATTCCTCTTCCAGTTGTCCCAATTTTATTAGGACCTTTTTGTTTTTCTCGAATAACGTCAATTTTTCTGTGAAAGCTGAAAATTATAGTTGCATTTTCTGAAATTACTAAATTCTTTTTTGAAATAACTACACTATTATTTTTTAATTTTTCAATTTCATCTAATAGTGCTTGAGGGTTTACAACTACCCCATTACCAATTAAAGATAATTTTCCTTTCCTAATGACTCCTGAGGGTAGTAAGCTCAGAGCGATTTTTTTTTTGTTAACAACAATTGTATGGCCAGCGTTATTTCCACCCTGAAATCTTACTACAATGTCAGCCTGGCTGGAAAGCCAGTCAACAATTTTTCCCTTACCTTCATCTCCCCACTGAGCACCAACTACAGTTACATTACCCATTAGTCAACCTGTAAAATTTCATTATTATAAAAAACATACGAACACTTATTTTTTTTTGCATATGATAAAATTTCTTTTTTTTTATTATTCATTTCTGTTCTTATGACTGTAAAACCTTTTTTAAACAATATTTTCATATCTTTACTCGAAATGTTGACAGGGACGCATATTTTTTTTCTTATTGATTCAGAAATCTTTGATTCTGAAACAAGGTTATCTAATAATCCAGAGAAACCAATGCAATTTTCTTCAAAAACATTATATTTTCCTCCTGAAAATAGTTCTTTGAAATTAGCAGAATAGACTTTAAATGCTATTCCGCTGTGATATTCAGATTCATCAATCTCTAATGTATCAATTAAAATTTTTGCTTTGGGAAATTTTTTCAATATTTTATTTATAATAGTAAGGAAATTGTTAATTTCTTTTTGAGTTTTTGCTGGAAAAGAAAATTTTTTTATTTTTTTTAGATTTGTTTTTGCTTCTCCTACACATGAAAATAAAAAGCTTGAAATTTCTTTCAGTTTAGTCGAGATTTTATTTAGATCTCCAACATTTTTGTTCTTATATTTTTTTATAATAATTTCTCTTTGAGAGTCTGTAAATTTGAAATCATCACACAAAGCACCTATTAATGTAGGCATATTAAAACTTATAAAGAAATCACTAATTTTGAAACATCGTAAAACTTCAGTTATGATTTCAATTATTTCTGCCTCTAACAATAACTTTTTTATTCCAATTATCTCACCACCAATTTGTGTTGACTGTCTTGATAAGTTTAAACTATTATTTTTTACTCTTAATACTTCGCCAGAGTATATTAATCTTAAAGGTCTAGGATAATCTTTTAAAGAACCACATGAGATTCTTGCTATTTGAAGTGTGATATCATTTCTCAAACCCATCATTTTTTGCGAAATTGGGTCAAGAAGTCTGAAAGAATCTATATTTTTTGAATTTTTATTTAAAAAAAACAAAGAGCTTTCAAACTCAGCTAATGGCGGTTTTACCAACGAAAATCCATTAGAAAACATATATTCAATAAACTTAGCATTTAGTATATATTCTTTCTCAGCCACCATAGGTAAGCTATCTCTAAATCCTTCAGGTAATAATTGGCTATCCACTTTATTTAATAAATTTGTAAAAAGACCAATCTAGCCAATTTGTAAGATGAATTAAATCTTTTTTTTTAATATTTGGGCCTGTCCATATTCTTAGCCCAGGTAAAGTATCTTTATAATTTTCTATATCAAAAGCAATTTTTTTATGTGATAAATATTTAAGAAGAGCACTATGATTAAACTTTTGTCTAAATACAAGATACAGAGGTGTAAGAGCTCTATATTTTTTTATTTTAACGTAAAAGTCAACATAATTATTTTCTTCTGCCCAATCTTCCAAAATTTTTCTATTTTCAAAACAAATTTTTCTATTATAACTTAAATTTCCTCTTTTTTCATAGATATCCAAGCATTGGGATAGATCACTCAACGATAAAATAGAAGGAGTATTAATATAATAATTATAATTTCTTAAATCTAAAATCTTAGGAATCACTCTTTTTATTTTTTTCAT
>CESN01013824.1_pt1 | contig 14718 bp, 12 predicted proteins | sample 531181 | NCBI WGS metagenome assembly CESN01 (sample SAMEA2621990, study PRJEB7988) | marine metagenome | isolation source: saline water (ENVO:00002010), including
TCGACATCTTGGATACCTACTATATTATGTTTTAACAAAAAAGATGTTAATGATTGTTCAGATCTCCAATTTGATGGTTTAAGAGAATCGCTTTTGACAATAAAACCTGTAGCATAAATCTTTTGTGATTCAGTATCCTCATTATTTGTACCATAGTTACCGATATGAGGACTGCTCATTACAATCATTTGTTCAGCGTATGAAGGATCAGTTAGAATTTCTTGATAACCAGTCATCCCTGTATTAAAGCAAACTTCTCCATAAGTTTCTCCATGAGAACCTAGACTTTTTCCCACAAAAAAAAGGCCATCCTCAAGAAACAGGATAGCCTTTTTTAATTTTTGCATGGCCTATTTTAAACCAATTAAATAAAAATTAAAACCTAATTTTTTTACCAGTTGCCATTAACTGAACCGCAATTGCTGTTGTAACTATGGTAAAAATAACCAGGAAAACTGCTGATGTAATAAATGAAGCATCAGAAACTCCAAGTGTTGCTTCTCTTAAAGCACTTATCGCATAGTAGATGGGATTAAATTGACTTATAGTCATCGCCCAACCTGGTAACATTTTAATTGAATAAAATATTCCTCCAAGAAAACTAAATGGTGTAATAACGAAATTTTGGATTAAAGCCAACTGATCCCAAGAGTCTGATAATTGACCAACGAAGAGTCCTAAGCTTGAAAAAGACCATGAAACCAAAAAAATAAAAAGTAAGGTAAGTGGTAAATTAAGTATTGGCATTCCAGCTAACCAACAAATTGATAGTATCAGAATACCATTAACAAAGCCTCTTATAGTACCACCAATTATGAAGGATAATGATAATTCTAAACTGGAAAGAGGAGTAATTAAAAGCTCTGGTAATGTTTGTAGTAATTTCATTTGTAACATTGAAGATGCAGAATTAGCAACAGCGTTAGTTATCACATTCATCATCAATAGCCCAGGTAAAATATAGATTTTATATGATACCCCACTTATCTCACTGATTCTATTTTCTAAAGCTACTCCAAATACAAAGATATATAAAAGTGTTGTAACAATTCCTGGTATTATAGTCTGCCTCCAAACAGAAAAAAACCTCATTATTTCTCTTGAGGAAAGGGTGTAAAATCCTACCCAATTTCTAATCATTTATTTTTCTCCCAGTTAAGTCTAAAAAAACATCTTCTAACGATGTTTTAGGAATATGTATATCTTCAATTTTAATATTTTGTTCGGAAAACTTTAAAATTATTGATGGCAATTCAAGATTTGGAGACTCGGTAAAAATATGAACAATATTTTTATTAACGTTAAATTTATATTTTTTAAGGAAACTCATATCATCAATATTTTTTTGCAATTGTATTTCGATAGAGGAATTATTAACTAACTTTTTAAGATTTGGAACTGAATCTTCGACGATTAACTTTCCTTTATCTATTATACCCACACGCTCGCACAAAAGCTCAGCTTCATCAATGTAGTGTGTAGTAAGTAATATTGTTTTACCTTCCTGATGTAGTTCTTGTAAATATAACCAAAGATCATGTCTAAGCTCAACATCCACTCCTGCTGTAGGTTCATCCAAAATAATTATTTCAGGATCATGAACTAAAGCTTTTGCTATTTGTAATCTTCGTTTCATTCCACCAGATAATTCTCTCATTTTTTTGGATCGATGCTTTGATAATCCTAACTTCTTTAAAAGATATTCAATTCTTTTTTGCGCATTAGACCTTGTAACACCATAAAAACCTGCTTGAAAATATAGTAGTTGCTCTAAAGGGAAAAACCAATCTGTACTCACTTCTTGATGTGCTATGCCAATCTTGGAGCGTGCAAATCTAAAATCATTTTCAATATCTTTGCCAAAAATTTGTATGTGTCCATTTGATGGCTTAACTAAACTTGTTATTGAATTTATTGTGGTGGATTTCCCAGCTCCATTTGGACCTAACAATCCATAGAACTCACCTTTTTTTATTCCTAAGTCTATACCTTTAAGGGCTTCTGTCGTATCGTAAGTTTTAAAGAGCTTATTTATTTTTATTGCAAGATTATCATTCATATGAAGGTACAATTTTGTAAATACTTGGCGAAAATTCCACTATTATATAATTCTTTATGATAGTAATTAAAAAATTATGATTAGTCTTCTTTCAAAAAAGCTAATAAATCTTTTTCATTAATGATTCTGATATTTAAATCTTGAGCTTTGGAAAATTTAGATCCAGGGTTTTCACCAACGATAACAACATCGGTTTTTGAAGATACAGAAGATGTAACAGTTGCACCCAAATTTTCTAGTCTTAATTTTAAATCGCTCCTTGATAAACTTTCAAAAGAACCAGTTATTACAATTTTTTTGTTTAGCATTTTCAATTTAGATCTATCATAATTAGTAGGTTGTATTTCAACGCCTAAATTCAAACAGTTATCTATCATATAGTTATTTTCATTATTGTTAAAAAAATCTTTAACTGCAATTGCAACTGTTTCTCCAATCCCATCTATTTCTTTCATCTCTTCAATTTTTAGCTGCGCTAAATTTTCCAATGATGAATTGCAGTATTTGTCAAATACTTTGGAAATATGTTGGCCAACATTTGATATGCCAAGTCCAAATAAAAACCTTGGGAAAGTTGTTTTTTTAGATTGATTAATTGAAGATATAAGATTTCTTGCGGATTTATCTTTAAACCTTTCAAGATTGATTAGATCGTCATATTTCAATTTATATATATCATCAAACTTATTTAAAAGATTCTGTTCAAATAATTGTTTAACAATTTGTGGACCCATTCCTTCAATATTCATTGCATTTTTTGAACAAAAGTGTTCAAGCATCCCCAATACTCTAGATTTACAATTTGGGTTTATACATCTATAAGCAGCTTCTCCATCTATACGTTCAATCTTACAATCTGGATCAGGCCACTTAAAATCACTTATTGAAAACCTCTCTGTATTTTTAGGTCTTTTTTCTTTTAGTACTTTTGAAATTTTTGGTATAACATCCCCTGACCTTTCAATTAATATAAAATCATTGATTCTAATATCTTTTCTATCAATTTCATCTTGATTATGAAGAGTAGCACTTGATATCATCACACCTGACAAATCAACTTCCCTTATCTTTGCAACAGGAGTTATAACACCTGTCCTTCCTACTTGTAAATCAATCCCAATAATCTGTGATTCTGCTTGCTTAGCTTTAAATTTAGCTGCTATTGCCCATCTTGGAGAACGAGATCTTAATCCTAACCTATCTCTTTTTTTATAATTGTTAACTTTTATAACAGATCCATCAATCTCATAATCTATATGCTCTCTATTAGACTCTAAAGTATGATGGTATGATACCATTTCTTCAGCAGAAGTAATTTTTTTTGATAGAGGATTAATAGGTAGTCCAGCAGACTTGAGGTAGTTTAACATCTCAACTTGATTATTGAATTCAATATCTTTACTTCCACCTACTTCGTAACAAAATACTGAGAGATTTCTTGAAGATGTGATATTTGGATCAAGCTGTCTTACGCTACCTGCGGCAGCATTTCTAGCATTTGCAAAAATTTTTTCTTCTGATGATTCACGATTTTTATTCAAATCATTAAAATCGGAAATACTCATGAAAATTTCTCCTCTAACTTCAATAAAGGAGGGAGTTTTGTTTTTTGATAATCTCAATTGTAAAGGAATAGCATTTATGGTTTTAACATTATGAGTAATATCTTCGCCTTTAAAACCATCGCCTCTAGTTAAAGCTCTTTTCAGTAAACCATTTTCATATATTAAAGATACTCCTAAACCATCAATTTTTGGTTCTGCAACAAAATTCACTTCTGAATTATTTAACCATTTGACTATTCGCTTATAAAAATCATTAATTTCTTCATCATTAATTGCATTAGATAAAGAAAGCATGGGAACTGTATGATCATGGCTTTTAAAAGTACTACTAACTGGATGACCAACCCTTTGGGTGGGAGATAGGTCAGATATTAAAGAAGGATATTCACTCTCAAGTTTTTCAAGCTTGCGAAATAAAGAATCATATTCACTATCAGTCAATTTTGGATTATCTAAAACATAATAAGAGTAATTATGGTCATTAATTTCTGCAATTAACTTTTCTATTCTTATCTTAATCTTTTCTTCCATATAAGTCCTATAAAAAGTAATACAATTGACAGTACAAAAAATTGTATTAATAAGTTATTAATAACTATTGAATGTGCATACATATTGAAATGATTAGTTGCAATATCATTAAAGTCAAAATTCCAATAAAGAGTGTTATCCAACTCACTTACCAATGAAGCATTTGTATTTCTTAACTCTCCTGGAATCGTAACACTAAAGGTAAAATTATCAAGCATTAGATCGGTATTTTTTTCAAATTCTTTTTCTAATTCGTTAATAATTAATGTCATATCCAAGAAGAAGTTGCTTGGTAAACGATTTTTCATTGGAGCAAGTGCCTCTGAAAATATTTGTGAAGATTTTCTACTAAATTCTTTTTCGTACTCTTTTTCTTGAATGTATGAAATGTATGTTTCAATTTGATTACTTATTCTATCAGTAGTTATTTGATCGAGTTTTTTTTGATTACGATATTTCTTAATGCTTTCATAAAAAATATATTTTTTGACAGGAATAAGCCAAGAAAGTTCATCTTCATTTATATTTAAAAATCTTTCTATTTCTGGGTACTTTGAATCTATTTCTAGATTTTTGATATTTGACTTAAATGAATATTCCTCCCATAATAAAAAAGACTGTTTTGAGACTTCAATATCATATTGAAGATTCGAAGAATTAGAAAAAATTAGTTTTGTTTTTAATGGTGATGCTAAAATAGTTTCTTTTTCCCAAATTTCATTGGTTTCCACATCACTTTTTTTGCTTAGCGAAGTTATCCATTGATGCTCCTTGTTTGTTTGGGGATGTTTAAAATCACTATCTAACAGGTCATCTTTGTATCCAATAGATGTATAATGGACAATATAACTTCCATCATTAAGAACCGAGATATTAACTAAATTTTCTACGCAAGAATTCAAAAAGAAAATTAAAAAAATTGCATTTTTTCTGAACATTATGATATTACTTGGAATTCTTTTGATGTTTGATTTAGTATCTCAGCTCCATCATTAGTAACAATAATATCATCCTCGATTCTTACACCACCAATATCCTTCACATAGATACCAGGCTCCACTGTCATAACATAGTTTTCTTCAAGAATATCTTTACTTACCTTACTAAATCTTGGATCTTCATGAATTTCAAGACCTAATGAATGTCCAAGGCCGTGATCAAAAAACTTTCCATAGCCAGCTTGCTCAATATGGCTTCTAGCAATGTTGTCAATAGATCTGCATGAAACCCCTGCTTTAATGCCATCAATGCTTTTGACTTGTGCATTTAAAACAATGTCATAAATCGATTTTTGTTCTTCCGAAAATCCTTTTGTCGCAAATGATCGAGTCATATCAGCATGATACCCAGCAAACTTTGCACCAGAATCAATAACTAATAATTCTCCAGGACTTATCTTTCTATCTGTTGGGGTATGATGAGGCTTTGCAGAGTTTGGTCCTGTACCAACAATAGCTGCAAATGCGTCTGAATCTGAATCTCCATATTTACGGTAAAGAAATGATAATTGATTAGCTATGACTTTTTCTTCGACACCTATTTTAACCATAGGTAATACTTCAGCAAAAGCTTTATCAGTAATTTCAACAGCGGTTCTAATAGCTTCTAGCTCTTTATCATCTTTTGACATAGCCATTTTTTCAATTAGGCCGGTTATGCTTTCTAATTTTAAATGTGATAAAACGTTGGAAATTTGTTGAAAACCTTCATGACTAACATTCTTTCCATCAAAAGCAATTTTTGAACCGTTGGTTAATAAGTTTTGATTTTTGATGACTTCAAAATGTGAAATACTTTCTATAATTATATTTGCTCCTTTGACTTCCTTCTCAGATTGAACAACATATCTTCCATCAGTGATAAAATTTGTCTGTTCTTCAGTTATGACCAATGTTGCGCTTGATCCAGTGAATCCACATAAATATCTGATATGAGTTAAATTTGTAACTAACATACCGTCTAAATCTTTTTGTGATAATAACTCTTTTAATAAATTTTGTCTTCTTTTAAAATATTCCTTGCTCATTTTAACCTCTAAAGATTACTTAATATATTTTTTGCCTTTTGTTGTTCTTTTTTATTTTTTGAATGATTGATTACTAAACGCAAATTTTTTTTTGCTTGAAAAGTTTTGCCTTGTGTAATCATAAGCTTTATCAATGATAGTGTTGCTAATTCGGGAGTTTTTGTAATTCTCTTTTTTCTTATGATTACTGGTTTATGTTTAATATTTATTTTCGGATCCAGTCTTTTCAATTCCTTATAAATCAGATTTTTCTTAGGTGAATTTTTTTTATCGTATATCTGATATAATAAAATGTAGGCAGATAAAAAATCTTTGTCGTGGCTAATAACTTTGTTAAGAAGGTTTTGAGACTCCCTAAAATTTTCATTATCAAAAGCTTTTTCAGCCTTAATAAAAGTATTAGTAATATTTGAGATCATCTTCTGTTCTCTTTTACCCAATTTTCTATATAGCCCAATGATTCTTTTACAGGTGTACCAGGTCCAAAAAGTGATCCTACACCAATTTTGTTTAATTTTTCAGAATCTTCATCAGGAATTATTCCTCCACCTGTTACAAGAATATTTTTTAACTTATTTTTTTTAATTAAATCCATGACCTTTGAGAAGATTGTCATATGTGCACCAGAAAGAATTGAAAGGGCTATTACATCAACACCTTCTTGAATAGCTATCCTAACAATGCTTTCAGGGGTTTGTCTTAAACCTAAATATATTACATCCATTCCAGCGTCCCTATATGCTGCAGCTAAGACTTTGATACCTCTATCATGCCCGTCAAGGCCCGGTTTGGCCATAAGTATTCTAATTGGAGGATTTATCTTCATACTGAATAATTTAATCAATCCAAACGTTTGATTCTCCTAATAAATCTCTTAATAAAATTAAAAATTGGTTATTATTTGATACTTTTATTTTCTTAGATACAATTTTTCTTTCTTGGCCATTTTCAGATGGGATATACACAATTAAAGAATGATCTCCTTTATTTTGATTTGCTAAATCAACAATTTCGTTCATTAAATCTTTTGATGAATTTTTCGGCAGCCTAATATTTACTTCATTTAATTTTAAAACTTTCTTTGCGTGGTTAATAGGAACTACCTCATCAACTATTAATTTTAAATCGGCAAAATCATTTTGAGTAGATGTATGGCCAACTAAGAAAACGATATTATTATCTTTAATAATTTCTTTATATTTGTCAAAGGCATCATGAAAAATAATGGCCTCTGCTTGACCTCCTATGCAATCAAGATTAAAAAATGCCATCTGCTGATTCTTTTTATCAAAATGAAGTTTAAAATTTGCTATCGCACCTCCAATCCTTACTATTGCATTTTCCTTGAGTATTTTTTTTTCAGAAAAATCATAATTACTTAATCCTTCTATTAAATCTGCGTATTTCATAAGTGGGTTTCCAGAAACATATATACCAAGTACTTCTTTTTCTTTTGAAAGTTTTTCTTGATTATCCCAATCTTCAATGAGAGGTAATTCGGGAATTTTAACTAATTCTTCTTGTTCACTAAATAAATTTATTTGGTCTTTATTAGAATGTTTCTCAACTTGATTTCCATAATTAATTGCTAAATCTACAGCTTCGAAAAGTTGAGCACGATTGCTATTCAGTGAATCAAATGCTCCAGCTAAAATCAAACTTTCTAATACTTTTTTATTAACCAATCTTTGATCTACTTTTAAAATGAAATCAAATATAGATTTAAATTCACCTTGATTATTTCTTACCTCAATAAATTGTTCTAACGCTTTTACTCCAACGTTTTTTACTGCGTTCAACCCAAAAGATACTTCTTTGTCATTCAATGGTTCAAAATTAATTCCTGATTTATTAATATCTGGTGCTTGCACTTTAATATTTAGCTTTCTGCACTCATTAATCAAAACGACTACTTTATTAGTATTGTTCATTTCGCTCGTCAAATTCGCTGACATAAATTCTGCCGTGTAGTGTGTTTTAAGCCATCCTGTTTGATAAGCAATATATGAATATGCTACAGAGTGACTTTTATTAAAGCCGTATTGTGCAAATTTATCAATCAAATCAAAAATCTTTTTAGCTTTAGCTTTTGATAAACCATTTTTAACTGCTCCTTCTATAAATTTTTCTGCCATTTTATCCATTAAAGAGCTAATCTTTTTGCCAATTGCCCTGCGCATTTCATCCGCTTCTGAAAGTGTAAAACCTGCTATAATATTTGCAATTTGCATAACCTGTTCTTGGTAAACTATAATACCATAAGTTTCCTTTAATGCTTCTTCAAGAAGAGGATGTACATATTCAACTTTTTCTTTTCCGTGTGCACGTTTGATATATCTATCGATATTTTGCATTGGTCCTGGTCTATATAATGCGTTCATAGCAACTAGTCCATCAATACTTTTAGGTTTGAGTTTTTTTAAAAACTCTCTCATACCTGCTGACTCAAATTGGAATATTCCGACTGTTAATCCTTTTGCAAACAATTCGTACACCTTAGGGTCTTCCATATCTATTTCATCAATATCAATATTCTTATCAAATCTTTGCTTAATTAAATCTACAGTTTTATCAATAACCGTTAAGTTTCTTAAACCAAGAAAGTCCATTTTTAATAGTCCAATTGATTCGAGTTCTTTCATATCATATTGTGTAGTTACGTCGCCTTGAGAAGATCTATAAAGAGGGACAAAATCTGTTAAATCTCCTGGAGCAACTACTACTCCGGCTGCATGAATGGATGCATGTCTTGTCATCCCTTCTAGAACTTTGGCATTATCTATTAAATCTTTATAGTTCGTTTGTGAAACAGTTCTCAAATCAGAGTTCTGCTTTAATGCTTGATCTAAAGTAACTTTTGGTCCTTCTGGAATCATTTTAGCTATTTTATCTACTTCAGAGTAAGAATAGCTCATGACTCTTCCAACATCACGAATTACTGCTCTTGCATTCATCTTACCAAAAGTTATAATTTGCGTTACAGATTCTTCTCCATATACACTTTTGAGATAGTCGATTACTTGTCCTCTTCGCTCTACACAAAAATCTATATCGATATCTGGCATACTTATTCGGTCTGGATTTAAGAATCTTTCAAAAATTAAATTATGTTTTAGAGGATCTATATTTGTAATACCTAAAGCATAAGATACTATGCTTCCAGGAGCTGAACCTCTTCCAGGACCAACAGGAATTTTATTTTTTCTAGCATACTCAACAAAATCTGAGGTAATTAAGAAATAGCTAGCAAAACCCATTTTTTTAATAACGGATAACTCATATTCAGCTCTTTCTTTTATTTTACTATTAAGATTTCGATACTTTTTCTGTAAACCTGTATTGCATAAATTTTTTAGGTAGTCATCAACATCTTTTGACTTTTTATCTCCAGGAATTGAGTACCAGGGTAGATGATAATCTTCCATTGGAATTTGTAAATCAACAGAGTCTGTTAACGCCCTTGTATTTTCAAGTGCTTCAGGGAATTGTTTAAATAAAGAAAACATTTCATCTTGAGATTTGAAATAAAACTCTTTGCCATGGTATTTTAATCTATTTTTATCTGATAATTGTTTTCCAGTACCTATACAAATATGTACATCATGAGCTGTATAATGTTCTTTTTTAGCATAATGTGCATCATTAGTCGCAACAATTGGCAAATTCATATCTTTAGCAAGTCTTGTAGCCAATTGAATATTTTGTAACTCTTCTGGAATACCATGATTTTGTAGCTCTATATAGTATCTACCAGGGAAAATACTTGAGTATTCTTCGGCGACTTTTTTCCCCGCATCTAGACCATTATAAATTAATGTTTCTGGAAGAATACCTTTTAAGCAAGCCGAAAGACATATAATTCCTTCGTTATATTTTTGTAAAATTTCAGTATCTACTCTTGGCTTATAGTAAAAACCTTCTAAATATCCATGAGTGACTATCTTCATCAAGTTTTTGTATCCTTTATAGTTTTGAGCTATAAGGACTAAATGATTATATTGGCCCATACCACTAGATCTATCTTTCTGAAAGCGACTTCCTTTAGCTACGTACACCTCGCAACCAATAATCGGTTTGATATTACTAGCTTTAGCTTTTTTATAGAATGAAACAGCTCCAAATAAATTTCCATGCTCTGTGAGTGCAACAGAATCCATACCCAAATCAGTGATTGTTTCAAGGACGGATGGTATATTTTGGGCACCATCTAATAAACTGTTATCTGAATGATTATGTAAATGGATAAATTCGCTTTTCATACCTATCTAATATATCTTAATTACTCTTTTTTTTCCTTCTAAATCTTTGAAAAAAGCTGATTTATTTATGTTAAAATTATCATTAAACGAAATTATATTTTTTGCTACTTCCGAGAATGGAAGCTCTAATAACATTATTCCATTTTTTAATACAAGATTTTCAAAGTTTAAAATAAGGTGTTTGTAAAAAGATGTTCCATCATTGAAGTCTGTAAGTGCTTCAAGAGGTTCATGCTTCTTTACTGAGTCATCTAAACCATCTATCTCACTTCTTGCTAGATAGGGAGGATTACATATGATCAAATCAGCTTTTTGGGAAGAATAATTAAAAATATCTCCTTTGATAAATTTTATATTTTCAAGATTTAATAATGTGCTATTTCTTTTTGCTGTTTGTATAGCAATATCAGATAAATCATATCCAATGTATTTATTTTTTGGAAATTTTTTTGCAACGCTAAGCAATATGCAACCGCTGCCTGAGCAAAATTCTATAATTGTTGATGGTTTTTTTTTATTTGACAAAAAATCAATTGCACAATCAACCAAAAGCTCGGTTTCAGCGCGAGGAATAAAAGTACCCGGAGGGGTTAAAAATCTATCTTCATAAAAAAAAGATTCTCCAATGATATGCTGTATCGGTTTATTTTTAAAAAGCTCAGAAAACATTTTATCCATGACTTTAATGTCTTTTTCTGGAACTTTTATATTTTCTAAATATAAATCAACTTTTGATATTTCTAGATAATTTTGAACAAGAATTTCACTTTTGATCTTTGCTTCTTGTATACCTGTTTCTGTTAATTTAGAAATTTTTGACTTTAAATAATCTCTTAGCACACTGCTGCTCATATTACTCTATCTGGGCGCTATCTTCTGCTAGCTTTAGTTGCTCAATTAAATGATTTATGTCCCCCTCAAGTGTTGCTTGAAGTTTATGTGAAGTATAGTTAATTCGGTGATCCGTTATTCTTCCTTGAGGAAAATTATAAGTTCTTATTTTAGCTGATCTATCTCCAGTAGAAACCAAAGTTTTACGTATTTCATCTCTATCTTTATTTAATTTTTCTTGTTCTAAGGCAAACAAACGTGACCTCAATACTTTCATTGCGGATGCTTTATTTTTGTGTTGTGAACTTTCATCCTGACATGTTACGACTAAACCCGTTGGTATGTGCGTTAACCTAATAGCAGATTCAGTTTTATTTACGTGTTGCCCACCAGCACCACTTGCTCTATAGGTATCAATTTTAATGTCAGCATCGTTAATTTCAACTTCTGCATTTTCTGCTTCAGGTAATACTGCTACTGTAGCCGCTGATGTATGAACTCTTCCACCAGATTCGGTTTTAGGTATTCTCTGAACTCTATGAACACCCCCTTCGTATTTATACACTCCATACGCTTTTGGTCCCTCTATACTAAATGTTGCTGATTTTAACCCTCCAACACCTGTTTGATGTATATCCATAACGTTAACTTTTAGATTATTGTTTTCAGCATATCTCAAGTACATTCTCATTAAGTCTGAGGCGAATAATCCTGCTTCATCTCCGCCTGTACCAGCTCTAATTTCAATTATAGCGTTCTTATTATCGTTAGGATCATCTGATATTAGAATCTTTTTAAGTTTTTCTTCAATTAATAAGAGAGAGCTATTAACAGAAATAGATTCTTCTTTTACTAACTCTTCATACTCTTTATCATTTTTCATTTCTTCTAATTCAGAGAGCTGATTATTCAAATCAATAAATTTTTTGGAAAGTTGATATGATTCATCTAATGTACTTTTTTGCCTCGACAATGAAGTCATTTTATCTTGATTTAACATAACTTCACTATCCATCATCTGATGTATGATTTTTTCATATTCAGAAATAATGCTATTAGCCTTTGATAGAATATCCATTTAATAATTAAGTTATTAAAAAAAGAGGCTTTAAGAATCTTTTTTGTTGTATTTACGATTGAATTTTTCAATTCTTCCCGCAGTATCAACAAGAGTTCTTTGACCGGTATAATATGGGTGGGATTGATCTGAGATATCCAACTTAAAAAGAGGATATTCGTTCCCATCTTCCCATTTGATAGTTTTATCAGTTTTCACCGTAGATCGAGTTAAAAAGGAATAATTACAAGAACTATCCTCAAAAACTACTAACCTATAATCTTTTGAATGTGTATCTTTTTTCATCTAAGTTTTTCTAAACTTTCTCTTATTTTTTTTATGCCACTTATAATTGTTTCTGTATTAGTTGCAAATGAAAATCTTAGATAACCACTTGCTCCAAATCCATCACCAGCTACAGTCACAACTTTTGCATCGGCGAGAATATAATCAGAAAGGTCGAAAGTGTCTTGTAAAATTTTTCCATGTTGATTTTTCTTATTTAAATAATATGAGAAGTCAGGAAACATATAAAATGCTCCACCAGGCATATCACAATGTACATGCTCCAAATCGTTTAATTCTTGAAACATTACGGATCTTCGATTTCTAAATTTTTCCTTCATGTATTGTACCGGCTTTTGATCTCCTAAAAGGGCAGCAACAGATGCTTTTTGTCCAATTGCATTTGGGCAAGATGTAGTTTGTCCTTGAATTTTTGACATCGCTTTTACAATCTCACTGTTGGCTGTTGTATAGCCAATTCTCCAACCAGTCATGGCATATGTCTTAGACATGCTTCTTATAGTTATAATTTCGCAATCGTGCTCATCTAAAGTTTCAATTGCTTTGAACTCATTATCATAAACTAGTTCTTCATAGGTTTCATCAGAAATTACAATCCAATTATTTTTCTTACTTAATTTTAATAATTTTTTAATGGCCTCATCAGACCAAACTCCTCCTGTAGGATTACTGGGGGAATTAATAATCACTCCCTTCACAGATTCATCTACTTTTTCTAATAAATCATCAAAATCTGGTTCAAACTGTTGATCTGGAATAGTATTAACAAATAAAGGTTCTGCACCCGCTATTGTTACGAATTCTGGAAACGAAACCCAATAAGGACTAAAAATTATTACTTTATCTCCAGTATCAAATAATGCTTGGCACACAACTGACAGTGATTGTTTTCCACCGTTAGAAACAATGATGTTCTCAGGATTATAATTAATGCCCGTCAGATTTTGTAATTTTTTTTGTATAGCCTCTTTAAGCTCAAGCATGCCTGAACCAGGGGTATATTTTGTATACCCATCAACCATTGCTTTTTGTCCGGCATTAATAATGTGATCTGGAGTATTAAAATCAGGCTCTCCAACACCAAAATTTATCACATTTTCTCCTTGGGCTCTAAGCTCGGCTGCTCTTGCAGTCATTTGAAGAGTAAATGAAGGTTTTATTTTTTCTACTAAGCTAGAAAATTTTTTTGACATTTATTGACTCATTAAATCTAAAAATTCTTGGTTGGTCTTAGTTCTTCTCATTCTATCAGTCATAAATTGCATTGCTTGTTCGGTTGACATTTCACCCAACATCTTTCTTAATATCCACATTCTAGATAAATGCTGATCAGACAATAAAAGTTCTTCTTTACGAGTACCGGACTTAACAATATTAAATGCAGGATAAATACGCCTATCACTTAACTCTCTGTCTAATACCAACTCCATATTTCCAGTTCCTTTAAATTCTTCAAAAATTACTCCATCCATTTTACTACCTGTATCGATTAAAGCAGTAGCTATAATAGATAAACTTCCACCTTCTTCAGTATTTCGTGCTGCACCAAAAAACTTTTTAGGCTTCCTAAGAGCATTTGAGTCAACACCTCCTGATAATATTTTACCACTATGGGGAATCACAGCATTATGAGCACGACCCAACCTAGTAATACTATCTAATAAAATTACAACATCCTTTCCACACTCTACTAATCTTTGAGCTTTAGCAAGGGCCATGTCAGATACTTGAACATGCCTTTCTGGACCTTCGTCAAATGTAGAAGCAATAACTTCAGCGTCTACACTTCTTTTCATGTCTGTAACTTCCTCAGGTCTTTCATCTATCAGAAGAATTATAAGTACTGTATTAGGATGATTTCTTCTAATTGCATTGGCAATTTTCGAAATCAAAATTGTCTTACCTGTTTTTGGCTGTGCAACAATTAAACCACGTTGACCTTTACCTATCGGTGCAACCATATCCATAATTCTCATTGACATGTCGCTAGTATTAGATAGATTGAATTTTTCATTTGGATGAAGAGGAGTAAATTTGTCAAACCTTCTTTGATCTTTAATTTTTTCCGGATGTACACCATTAAC
>CESN01036979.1_pt1 | contig 14669 bp, 10 predicted proteins | sample 531181 | NCBI WGS metagenome assembly CESN01 (sample SAMEA2621990, study PRJEB7988) | marine metagenome | isolation source: saline water (ENVO:00002010), including
TCTAAAAATTGAAGACCTCTGTTTGTATATTTTTTTGCTATTGAAATAACTAAGCGTAAATTTGCTTCGATCATCTCTTTTTTAGCTATTCTTGACTCCCGCTCACCTTTTTTTATTTTATTTACTAAGATTCTAAAATCCGAAATTGACATACCAATATTGTTACTTAGCTCAATTAATTTTTGTTTTAAATTTGTAAAAAGCTTTTTCTCTCTTGTGAAAAAAGATAACCAAGTATTTTCATCACTGAGAAATTTTTCAAAATTTGGATTTAATTCATTTCCAACATAAAATTTTATAAAGTCATCTCTCGATATTCCATGTTTATTGGCTGCTCTCATTAATTCACCATCATAAGAAAGTATTTTTTTATTTTCTGCATAATTTAAAGCGACAAGGTCTTCCTGAGTTACTTGATTCAATTGAAGTTTTAAAAGCTCATCCATAATATCTTTTTTTATTTTTTCGTAACTCCTCTTTTTACTTTCACCTACAGCTTGATTTTTTAGAATACATTCTAATTTATCTTTTTGATAGCTGATTAGTTTTTTATAATTCTTTGTGATTCTGCTAAACGCTTCCAAAATTTTTGGCTTTAACTCGATTTCTAAAGATGCAAGTGAAATATTAAATTCATCTTCTTCAGTATTTGCATCGTCAGACTCTGTATCAATGTTAGGGTTTTTTTCCTTGGCTTCTTTTTTGCTTTTTTCTTTGATTGATTTAGCTAACTTCTCATCGTCAATAAAATTTGTGTCTAAATCAATAATATCTCTCACAAGCATTTCATTATTATTAAGTTTTTCCTCCCATTCGAAAATCTTTTTTGCTGTAATTGGACTCTCTGATAATGAGCTTGTCATAACATATCGACCTGACTCTATTCTTTTAGCTATTGCAGTTTCACCCTCTCTTGATAAAAGCTCAACACCACCCATTTCTCTTAAGTACATGCGAATTGGGTCGTCACTTCTTTCTACAGTTTTGGCTTGTTTGGAATTTTGGATTTCCTGCTTTTTAACTTTAAAATCAGATTTAGTTTCAACTAAAGTAACAAGTTGATCAAATATATGTAATAACGCTTTATTCAAACTTTCAGTATTGCTGTTTCTTTTTCCTAATGACTTTTTTAACTCCTCATGAGTTATAAAACCTCTGTTGAGGCCTTTGTCCATTAATCTTTCAAAGGATTTTGATATTAATTTTTCCACAATAAATGCTGAAATTTATATTTTTTTTCCGAAAAATAAATGAAAGATTTCAATTATTTTTAGCTATTTTTTAGCGTAATATAACGATTATAAGTATCTTCGTTAAGATTTTTTGACATCTCCAACTCGAGTGTAGATAATTCTTTGTGCTTATTGTGTAATTTTACCTCGACTATGTAATCATCAAAAATTCGATTAAAAATCTCCTCATTTATATTATTAAGAATGCTCTTATTATTTGAATTCAATTCAATTTTTTTTATTAACGCCATAAAATTAATTTCTAATTTCTTTTTAATTTCTTTTTTCGACTTAATATTTTTGTTTACAAGAATATCGATGAACTCTGACAAAAAAATTCTGTTATTATCAAAATTTAAATCTAAAGTAGAAAGTTCTTCAATTTTATTTTGGCTTAATTCTGGGTAATTAATAACAAGATTTAGTAAAGATAACTCTAATATTTCTTCTTTGGAAAGCATTAATCTCAAACTTGCTTTTTTCATGTCTTCTTTATTTGTCCAAAGATTATTTTTATTTTTGTTTTTAATTAAATTTTCAAATATCTTATTTCTAAAAGCGTTTTTTACATACTTCCTTGATATTTGATCTTCAATTTCATCTGTTAATTTAAATAATTTTTTTTCTAAAAGTGCAATTTCTGATGCTTTTACCCTGTTTACACTTTTTGAATAATAATTAAAAACAACATCAATTAAATCTTTACTTTGTTTCAATAAAGATAAAAAACCATTTTTTCCATACTGATTAATAAAATCATCAGGATCCATCTGATCAGGTATCGTTAAAAATAAAATATCTTTTCCAGGCTTTAATATTTTTAAAATTTTTTCTGCAGCTCTGAATGCAGCGTTGATACCACTTGTATCACCATCAAAACAAATAATAATTTTATCAAAATTTTTCCATGCTAAGTTAATTTGAGATGTAGTAATAGCTGTACCTAGTGTAGCAGCAACGTTTTTAATTTCATTGTTGAAAAGTGAAATTACGTCTATATATCCTTCAACTAAAATTAGATATTCAGAATTTGTACTTTCCTTTTTTGAATTATTTAAATTATATAAATTAAAGCTTTTTTTAAAAAAATTTGTTTCTGGAGAATTTATATATTTTGCTAAAGCTTTATCTAAAACAGATCTTCCACCACAGCCAATATATTGATTATAATAATTAGATATTGGAAATGTTATTCTATTTCTAAATCTACATACTAACTCTTCTGATTGGTCTTTTTTATAATACATACCAGAGTTAATTAACTCTTGTGAAGTGAAACTGTTACTAAAAAGTTTTTCTTGAATTTTTTTACTATTATCGCAATATCCGATTTTAAAATATTTAATTGTATCTTTTGATAATCCTCTATCAATTAAATATTTTAGATGAGAGTTTTTATAATCAGATTGAAGATCTATCTCACATGTTGAAAAAAATATTTCAAAAAGCTTTTGAATTTTTTGAGATTCTTTTTCTTTTATTTCATCTTCTTTAGTAAAACGGTAAGGTTGCATCCCTGCTCTTTGAGCAAGTATTTTCACAATTTCGCCAAATCCTTGATTATCTAATTTCATTAAAAAATCAAAAATGTTTCCATGTTCACCTGTGCTAAAGCAATGATAAAATCCTTTTTCATCGTTTACGGTAAATGATGGAGTCTTTTCATTTTTAAAAGGTGACAAACCAATAAATTCTTTGCCCCTTTTCTTTAAATTGACTTTCAACCTCACTACCTCTGAAACTTTAAGTCTATTCTTAATCTCTTCAATATATGATTTTGGATATTTCATTATGATTTTAGTTTTTCTTTTAAAATTTTGCCAGCTAATGAAAAATCTATTCTTCCAAAGTGCTTATTTTTTAGAATTTGCATAACTTTACCCATATCTTTTAAGCTAGATGCTTCACTTTTTGAAATAGCTTCTACACAAGCTTTTTCAACTTCATCATTACTTAATTGCTGTGGTAAAAATTCTTTTATAATTTTAATTTCGTTATTTTCTTTATCTGCGAGATCTTGCCTTTTAGCTTTATGATACATTTCTAATGACTCATTTCTTTGTTTTAGCATTTTATTTAATATAGAAATCATATCTTCATTGCTTACTTCTTTCTTATCTGAAGTTCTTTTTTCTATTTCCTTGTCTTTTTTTGCAGAAACTATGGCTCTTAAAGTTAAAACCCTGTCACTTTGCTTGTTTTTTAAAGACTCATTTAGTGCTTTGTTAACATTTTTAAATATACTCATGATGATTATTTAATTTAGTTTCTTGACGAGTGTAAAACTTTTTCATAATTAACGCCAAAGTTTTTTTTTAATTTTGATTCTTAACTTATGAGTTGTATTTTTGTTTAACAAGGAAAAAAAGGCAAATTCAAATTTTTTATCATCGCTACCCACAGGTATTCTCATTTTTGAAAATGGATTATCTATTCCCGCAGTAGGTATAGGCCATAAAGGTCACTCAGTTGGAGAGGTTTGTTTTAATACGTCAATGACTGGTTATCAGGAAATTATAACTGATCCATCCTACTCTGATCAAATTATAAACTTCACATTTCCCCATATAGGGAATGTTGGGACAAACTTTGAAGATATAGAATCAGAAAAAGTTTGGTTAAAAGGTGTTATATTTGCAAAGGAAATAACTGAACCTTCAAATTATAGATCATTTGAAAAACTTAATCTTTGGCTAGGAAAAAATCAAATTGTAGGAGTCACGGGCGTCGATACCAGAGCTATTACAAATTTAATCAGAAGCAAAGGTGCTTTGAAAGCAACAATTGTAAATGGTGAAATTGCCAATACAAAAAAATATCTTGAGAAATGTAAAAACTGGCCTGGTTTGAAAGGAATGGAACTAACAAAAAAAGTTACCACGCAACAGATTTATAATTGGAATGACGAAGGACTATGGTCGAAAGAAAAAGGGTATAATAAAAATGATGACCACAAAAACCACGTAGTAGTTTTAGACTTTGGGTGCAAAAAAAATATCTTAAGAAATTTTTCAAATTTAAAAACAAAATTAACAGTTGTACCAGCTGACACAAAATTTAATAAAATATCAGAGTTAAATCCTGATGGAGTTTTTTTATCTAACGGACCAGGTGACCCCGCCGCCACATCAGAATTTGCGAATGAAACTATAAAAAAAATATTAGACAGTAATATTCCAGTATTTGGTATTTGCCTAGGTCATCAATTACTTGCACATTCTTTAAACTGTGAAACTAAAAAAATGCATCAAGGGCATAGAGGCGCAAATCACCCAGTAAAAAATTTAAAAAATAATCTTGTAGAAATCACATCACAAAATCATGGTTTCGAGGTAAATAAAGATAATATACCAAGTGATGTGGAAATAACGCACATATCTTTATTTGATCAATCTATCGAGGGTATTAAATCAAAAAGATACAAAGCTTTTTCAGTACAATATCATCCAGAGGCAAGTCCAGGTCCCCATGATAGTCATTATTTATTTATAGAATTTATCAATGAAGTAGAAAAAAATGCCAAAAAGAACTGATATCAATAAAATCATGATCATTGGCGCTGGTCCAATTGTAATCGGACAAGCTTGCGAATTTGATTACTCAGGATCGCAGGCATGCAAAGCATTAAGACAAGAAGGGTATAAAATTGTTTTAGTGAACTCAAATCCCGCAACCATAATGACCGATCCAGATGTTGCCGATATTACTTATATTGAACCTATAAACGATCAGGTTCTAGAAAAGATTATAAAAAAAGAAAAACCTGACGCAATTCTTCCAACTATGGGCGGTCAAACTGGACTTAATGCTGCAATGAGCTTGGATCAAAAAGGAATATTAAAAAAATACAGTGTTGAGTTAATTGGAGCTAATGCTGAAGCAATTGATAATGCCGAAAACAGAGAAAAATTTAAAAGAAATATGAATGAAATTTATCTAAAATCAGCAAGATCAAGTATATGCAGAAATGAAAAAGATGCAAAAGAGGCATACAAAAAAATTGGAGTACCCTCTATCATTAGACCTTCATTTACACTCGGGGGTACAGGAGGAGGAATAGCAAATACAGAAGAAGAGTTTTTTAAAATTATAAATAATGGTTTAAAGTTGTCTCCTACAAATGAAGTTTTAGTTGAAGAGTCCCTTATTGGTTGGAAAGAATTTGAAATGGAAGTTGTGAGGGACAAAAAAGATAACGCAATTATTGTTTGTTCAATTGAAAACTTAGATCCAATGGGAATACATACTGGTGATTCAATTACAATAGCCCCTGCCCTAACTTTAACTGATAAAGAGTACCAAGTAATGAGAAACGCCTCGATTGCATGTCTTAGAAAAATTGGAGTTGAAACGGGAGGGTCAAATGTCCAGTTTGCCATCAATCCTAAAGATGGGAGAATGATTGTGATAGAAATGAATCCAAGAGTTTCTAGATCATCAGCATTAGCATCAAAAGCTACTGGTTTTCCAATTGCAAAAGTCGCCGCCAAATTAGCAGTCGGTTATACTTTGGATGAAATACAAAATGATATCACAAAAGTAACACCGGCATCATTTGAACCAACTATAGATTACGTCGTTACCAAAATTCCAAGGTTTGCTTTTGAAAAATTTAAAAAAAGTAAAGCAGAGCTTGGAACTGCAATGAAATCCGTTGGCGAATGCATGTCTATTGGGAGAAATTTTAAAGAATCTTTACAAAAGGCATTGGTCTCTCTTGAAGTTGGCTTATCTGGTTTTGATAATATTGACTGTGATTTAAATACGATAAAAGAACAATTAAAAAAAAATATACCTTTAAAAATTTTGTATGTGGCTGAGGGGTTTAGAAAAGGATTGTGTTTAGATGATATTCATCAGCTCTGTAAAATCGATCCTTGGTTCTTAAGTCAAATTAAAGAAATTGTAGATACTGAAAATGAAATTATTAAAAGCCCATTTCAAAAAGAGAAGTTTAAATTAATTAAATCCGACGGGTTTTCAGACCAGAGAATTTCAAAGTTATCAAATAAACCCTTAGATCAAGTTGAAGAGTTTAAAAAAAATAATGATATTAAAATTTCATATAAAAAAGTTGATACATGCGCTGCTGAATTTTCATCATTAACTCCATATATGTATTCAACTTATGATCATGGTTTAATGTCTGATGGAGAATGTGAAGCTAACCCATCAAACAAAGAAAAAGTAATAATAATTGGCAGTGGACCAAATAGAATTGGCCAAGGTATTGAATTTGATTATTGCTGTTGTCAGGCAAGTTTTTCATTAAAAGAAATGGGATTTGAAACAATTATAATTAATTGCAATCCAGAAACTGTTTCAACAGATTATGATACTAGTGATAGATTATATTTTGAACCTCTTATTGATGAATATGTTTTTGAAATACTGAAAAAAGAAAGTTCGAATGGGAGAATAAAAGGTGTAATTGTTCAGTTTGGAGGACAAACACCAATTAAACTTGCTAAAAAAATTCACAGATCAGGCTTTCCTATTTTAGGAACTCAACTTGAGTCAATTGATACTGCTGAAGATAGAGAAAAATTTAATCAAATTGTTAATCGACTAAATTTAAAACAAGCAGAAAGTGGTCTAGCAAGAGGTATTGAAGAGGCAAAAACTATTGTTAAAAAGATAGGTTACCCAATAGTAATAAGACCTTCTTATGTATTGGGTGGTCGTGCTATGGAAATAGTTCACGATGACGAACAATTTAATACTTATATAGAGGAAGCTGTGCAGGTTTCTGGAGATAGTCCAGTATTGATTGATAAATTTTTAAACGATGCAATTGAAATTGATGTTGATGCTGTTTGTGATGGCCAGGATGTATTTATTGCAGGTATCATGGAGCATATTGAGGAAGCTGGAATTCACTCTGGAGACTCCGCTTGTTGTATCCCTCCATTCTCGTTAGATAAAAAATTAATTAAAGAATTAAAACAACAAACAACGTCTCTTGCCAAAAAGTTAAATGTAGTTGGTCTTATCAATATTCAATTTGCAATCAGGGGTAGTTATATTTATATACTTGAAGTTAATCCTCGAGCGAGCAGAACAATCCCTTATGTCTCAAAAGCTCTAAATATTCCAGTCGCAAGAATTGCTTCGCAAGTCATGGCAGGAAAAAAATTAAAAGAATTCAAAAATTTAAATAAAAAACTAGACATATTTGCGGTAAAAGAAGCTGTATTCCCATTTAATAGATTTCCAGAAGTTGATACCATTTTAGGCCCCGAAATGAAGTCAACGGGAGAGGCCATGGGTATTGATAGTGATTTCGGAATGGCGTTTGCAAAAAGTCAAATGTCAGCTGGAAATGATCTTCCAACCGAAGGGTCAGCGTTCATATCCGTAAAAGATGAGGACAAAGATAAGGTTTGTGAATATGTAAAAAATCTTTTTGATATCGGGTTTAAAATTTTTGGAACAGGTCGGACTGCAGATATTTTAAACAAATATGGAATTAAATGTGTGAAGATAAATAAAGTAAATCAAGGCAGTCCTCATATTGTTGAATATTTAGATGATAACAAAATTTCTCTAGTCATAAATACCACATCTGAAAAAAAATCTATAGAAGATTCATGGTCATTACGAAGAGCGGCTCTAAATAATAAAATTCCTTATTTTACAACTCTTGCCGGGGCGAAAGCTTGTACTCAAGCAATAAGTTCTTTAAAAAAGAATTTTTTAAATATTAAAAGAATTCAAGAATTATAATTATTTTTGAACCGGATAATCTGTCTCAAAAGTCACGTAGTTTACTTGCAAACAACGTCTTTCTTCTTTAATTACTTTTTTATCTAAACCATGCCAACTGTTCTCATCAGTTGTAAATAAATAACCGTAATTATCTTTATATGGAACGGTATAAACTTTTTCTAATTTTTTGTTATAAAAATCAGTTCCAAGTTCTTCAGACTCATTGTTTCGATTTACAAATAACATTGACGACATCAGTTTTTCTTTAATGTCACAATGAGGTTTAAGCCAAAAACCTTTTCTATCACAACAAATCTCAACACGAACATATGAATTGGATAAGTCTTTACCTATCATTTTTCCAATGTATTCATGGGTTTCTTTTTTTTGAAGCTCATTTACTAATTTTAATATTTCAGGATATTTCTTTTCATTTTCTTTACTTACGAAACATCTGAATTTAAGAGCTTTGCCACCTGACTTAATGCCCTGTCTTAATTTTCCATCGCCACCATCAATTGCTCTAGTTCCGTCAAATTCAATATTATGTGCGGTTGGATCATCTAGTTGAGCATTATAAAGTTCATTTATCATTGCTTCAGTCATTGGCTTCTCAAATTCCCAATATCTAAAGGGTTTGGTACCATGCTTACTGCTCTTTACAGATTTTAAAATGCTCATTTGTTTTTCTTATTATAATTTTTGATATCCGTTTAGTCTCATATAATTTTTCATAAGTCCAGTTATCAATTGAACCCTCAAAAAAACGAATTATGCCAAGGTCTTTAAATAAATTAAAAAATCTTTTAAATCTGTAGTCATTTTTAATGTTTTTAAGCTTGACTATATAAATGGGCTTTCCTGTTATTGCGGCTTCTGAGATCATAGATGTTGAGTCGCATGTTACAAAAATATGAGACGCTTCAGCCAAAGATTTTGTATAATTTATTTTTTGTAAACTATAATCATAATTAAATTTCTTATCATTGAAAACTAATCTTAACTTTTCAAATACATCGGAGGGTGTCCTTCTTGATGCTATTACATTGACTCTACTAATATTATTTAACCCTATTAACTGATTAAATATACTTTCCATATCTTTAAAAAAAAAATCATAGTATTTATTCGGGCCACCTAAAATACATGTTATAACCTTTTCTTTTTTTAGATTAGTATTTTTTACATCTTCTTCATTTAAATAATGTAACGCACCTCTTGAAATTAAAACGTTACGTCCTGTAAGAGGATTATCATGTTCTGGAGTGATAACAAAATTGAAAAATTTTGATGAAATTTTTGGATCTTGAATATGAATATTTTGAATTACTTTATTGTATTTTTTTTCAAAGATTTTTTTTAAAACCACATTTGCTATCACGCTTTTTCTACCACACGAAATTAAGAAATCTGGGATAACAGCTATATCTTGTGTCAATTGTTTATAGTTAAAAAAAGCTCTATTTTTTGGGGTAATTATGGGTGGTAAGAATTTTGAATAAAATGGCAACTTCACTTTTTTATGATCAAAGGTTGTATTCAAGGCTTTAGCCAATCCCTCGACCTGACTGATCATTCCATGAGCTCCTTCTGTGAGTAACCAAGAGTGTAAAGCTTTCATTATAAATAATATTATTTTATTAAATTGTTTTTATAAACTAATCAAATGAGTCAAAATAAAGAGCATAAAACTAAAGTTTTAATTATCGGTTCTGGGCCTGCTGGTTATAGTGCTGCAGTATACACATCTCGTGCAATGCTAAACCCAATAATGGTTACTGGTATGGAGCAAGGTGGGCAATTAACAACCACAACTGATGTAGAAAACTATCCAGGTTTTTCAAAAGCAGTGCAGGGACCCTGGTTAATGGAAGAAATGAAGAAACAGGCTGAGAATGTTGGGACCTGTTTTATAACAGATATTATAAACAAAGTAGATTTTTCAAAACGACCTTTTGTATGTGAAGGAGAAAATGGAAATATTTTTATTTCTGATACAGTAATAATATCAACTGGGGCCCAAGCAAGATGGCTTGGTATTGAGAATGAAGAAAAGTTTAAAGGTTTTGGTGTAAGCTCATGCGCGACCTGTGATGGATTTTTTTTCAAAAATCAAGAGGTGGCAGTTGTTGGAGGCGGAAATGCTGCTGTGGAAGAGGCTGTTTATCTTTCTGCAATAGCATCAAAAGTATATTTAATTCATAGAAGAGATAGATTAAGAGCAGAAAAAATGCTTCAGAAAAAAATTTTAAATAATAAAAAAGTTGAAATTATATGGGATACAGTAGTTGAAAAAATAAATGGTACAGAGAGTCCAAAAAATTTAGATTCTATCACAATAAAAAACGTAAAAAAAAATAAGATCAAAGAATTGAAAGTAAATGGATTTTTCGTAGCCATTGGCCATATACCGGCAACAAGTATATTTAAAGATCAAATAAAAATGGATAATGAAGGTTATATAATTACAAATCCCGATTCAACAGCTACAAATATTGATGGAGTATTTGCTGCTGGAGATGTGAAAGATAAAGTTTTTAGACAAGCTATTACAGCTGCTGGCATGGGCTGTATGGCTGCTTTAGAAGCGGAAAAACTATTAAGTCACTAACTTAATTGAGAACAAAATTCTGAAATTCTTTGAACAGCTTTTTCTAGATTTTTCATTGAGGTTGCGTACGAAATTCTAAAGAATCCATCTAATCCAAATGCAGATCCTTGCACAACAGCAACTCCAGTTGACTCTAGTAACATTGTTACAAAATCGGTGTCTGATTTAATATTACCAAGTTTACTATGTGATTTTCCCAAACATCCCTTGCAACTTGGGAATACATAAAATGCACCTTGTGGATTTAAACACTCAATCCCATTAATTTTATTTAGTTCAGTCACAACAAAATTTCGTCTTTCTTTAAAAGCATCTGAACGTAATTTAATAAAACTTTGATCTCCGTTCAAGGCTTCTACTGCAGCAGCTTGACTTATAGATGATGGATTTGTAGTAGATTGGGATTGTATTTTTGCCATAGCTTTAATTAAATCGTGTGGTCCTCCAGCATAACCAATTCTCCATCCAGTCATAGAATATGATTTGCTTACACCATTAACTGTTAATGTTCGACCATTCACATTTTTATTTTGAGCAATTGTATAAAATTTAAAATTGTCATAAATGACATGTTCATAAATATCATCGCTCATAATCATAACTTTTGGATAATCTCTTAATACATTAGCTATATCATCTATTTCATCTTTAGAATAACAAGACCCTGTAGGATTGGACGGTGAATTCAAAATTACCCACTTAGTTTTGTTAGTCAGATTATCTTTGAGTTTTTTAGTTGTAATTTTAAATTCTTCATTTTCATTGCAAACCACCACTTTCGGTACCCCACCTGCTAATAAAACAATGTCTGGATAAGATACCCAATAAGGCGCTGGTATTAAAACCTCGTCACCTGGGTTTATTGTTGCAAGAATTGCATTATAAATTACTTGCTTACCCCCTGCTCCAACGTTGATTTGATCTTTTGAAAATTCCAATCCATTTTCTCTCTTAAATTTTTTAATAATGGCTTCTTTGAGCTTTGGGGTTCCATCAACAGCTGTATATTTTGTCTCACCTTTGTTTATAGCATCAATTGCGGCATTTTTAACGTTATCTGGCGTATCAAAATCTGGCTCTCCAGCCCCTAAAGAGATAACATCAACTCCTTTTTCTTTTAGTTCTCTAGCTTTTTGAGTTACAGCTATAGTAGGAGAAGGTTTTATTCTTGATAAAGAACTTGATAAGATAGTCATAAAATATGTCAGTATTAAATACAATTAATGAAAAAGAAAGCAAGGATACAAATACGATATCCTTGAATAAACTTGAAGGCGGAAAAAAATTTAAAATTACGAGTAATTTTAAACCGTCAGGTGACCAACCTGCAGCAATCAAAGAATTGTGTGTGGGTCTAAATGATAAACAAAAAGACCAAGTTCTGCTAGGTGTAACAGGATCTGGGAAAACTTTTACAATGGCTAAAATTATTGAGTCTCTAAACCGTCCAGCTATAATTTTGGCACCAAATAAAACTTTGGCAGCTCAGCTTTATGGCGAGATGAAGAGTTTTTTTTCAGAAAATTCTGTTGAATATTTTGTATCTTATTACGACTATTATACTCCTGAAGCATATGTTCCACGATCAGATACATACATTGAAAAAGAGTCATCTATCAATGAACAAATTGATAGGATGAGACACTCTGCAACTAGATCTCTTTTAGAAAAAGATGATGTTATTATAGTTTCAAGTGTCTCTTGTATTTATGGTTTAGGCTCTGCTGAATCTTACGGCAAGATGACTTTTACGTTTATCAAAAACGAAAGCTATGAAAGAGAAAATATCATTAAAGGTTTGATTGAACTGCAATATAAAAGAAATGATCAAAATTTTCAAAGAGGAACCTTTAGGGTAAGGGGAGAAAATATTGAAATTTTTCCATCTCATCTAGAAGACAGAGCATGGAAACTTAATCTTGATGAAGGAAAGTTAATTTCAATAAAAGAGTTTGATCCATTAACAGGTGATAAAACAGAAGATTTAAATATTATTAAAGTTTATGCTAATAGCCACTATATAACTCCTCGCCCTACGGTAAACCAAGCAATAAAACAGATCAGAGAAGAATTGAGGGTTACAATAGATCATTTTAAAAATGAAAATAAATTACTTGAGGCCCAAAGAATTGAAGAAAGAACTAGATTTGATTTAGAAATGATTGAAGCTACAGGATCATGTTCCGGTATCGAAAACTATTCCAGATTTTTATCTGGCAGAAATAAGGGAGAACCACCTCCAACTTTGTTTGAATATTTACCAGACAATGCTTTAGTTTTTGTTGATGAGAGTCACGTCACAGTTCCTCAATTAAATGGTATGTATAAAGGAGATTTTACAAGAAAAAAAACTTTATCTGATTACGGTTTCAGATTGCCTTCATGCATGGATAATAGACCTTTAAAATTTGAAGAGTGGAACTTGATGAGACCACAGACAGTATTTGTCTCGGCAACACCTGGACCATGGGAAATGGAACAAACTAAAGGAGTGTTTGCAGAACAAATCATTAGACCCACTGGTTTAGTTGATCCAAATGTAGAAATAAGACCAGCAAAAAACCAAGTGGATGATTTGTTAAATGAATGCAAAGAAATAATAAAAAAAGAACAAAGAGTTTTAGTAACAACGCTTACAAAAAAAATGGCTGAGGATCTCACTGAATATTTTGACGAAAATGGTATTAAAGTTCGATATATGCATTCAGATATTGATACCCTAGAAAGAATTGAAATTATTAGAGATTTGAGGCTGGGACACTTTGATGTGCTAGTAGGTATTAATCTTTTAAGAGAAGGTTTAGATATACCAGAGTGTTCTCTCGTTGCAATTTTAGATGCTGATAAAGAAGGATTTTTAAGGTCAGAGACTTCATTAGTTCAAACAATAGGAAGAGCAGCTAGAAATGTTGAAGGGAGAGTAATATTATATGCAGATAAAAGAACAAATAGTATCGTAAAAGCTATTGAAGAAACCGACAGAAGACGAAGAAAACAGCAGGATTATAACATTCAAAATAACATTAATGCAGCATCAGTTAAAAAAGAAATAGGTGACATACTAGAGAGTGTTTATGAAAAAGATTATCTTAATACTGACAAATTTACTAAGCCTGGACATAACTTAAAAAAGCACATGAAAGCTCTAAAGAAAGATATGCAAAACGCTGCTGATAACCTAGAATTTGAAAAAGCTGCAGAAATACGAGATGAGATCAGAAAATTGGAACAATCAGATATGGGTCTTACAGTAAATTCATTCACTAAAAACTATAGTGCAAAAAAAGCCGGTAGATCTACTCAGGGTAGAGCTGGTACAAAATCTGGTAGAAGATACAAAAAACAATGAATATGTTAATTACCGGAGCTGGAAAGAGAATTGGAAAAGAAATTGCAGTTAATTTTGCAAAAAATGGAGCAACTATTATTCTGCATTATAATCGTTCTAGAAAAGATGCCGAAAAAACAAAAAAAGAAATATCCCAATTTAGTAGAGTAGTTTTAATTAAAGCAAATTTAGAAAATTCTAATTCAGTAAAAAAACTATTCTTAACAGCCAAAAAAAAAGTAGGAAAAATTCATCATTTGATAAATTGTGCATCGCTATTTGAGAATGATGATTTATTAAAATTTAATGAAAAAAGTTGGGATAAACATCTAAACATTAATGCTAAAGCTCCTATAATCTTAATATCACATTTCGCAAATCAAAAAATTACTTCTATTGATAATTTAACAGTAACTAATATTTTAGACCAACGGGTATTTAAATTAACTCCTCATTTTTTTTCTTATACTGTAAGTAAACTTATTTTATACAACCTAACGAAAACAGCAGCTATGCGTTTAGCTCCTAAAGTTAGAGTCAACGCAATAGCTCCAGGGCCAGTAATCAAAAACTCCAGGCAAACAAAAGAACATTTTAAAAAACAATACCTTAATACCCTTTTAAAAAAACAAGTTAATAAAAGAGAAATTTTTAACGCATGTAAATTTTTAATTGAAAATAAATCAATTACAGGCCAATCTTTTGCAATAGATAGTGGTCAAAGTTTAAATTGGCAAACAAAAGATTTGATCAATATAAATGAATAATAAAATTATTAAAATCAAAGATG
>CESN01016670.1_pt1 | contig 14646 bp, 12 predicted proteins | sample 531181 | NCBI WGS metagenome assembly CESN01 (sample SAMEA2621990, study PRJEB7988) | marine metagenome | isolation source: saline water (ENVO:00002010), including
TTTTTTTATGCAGAATTTACTTAAAGATTATATTATTTTTTGTATGTAATTTTAATATCAAAATACTATTCAAGAAATTTTATATTTCATAATTAATTAAATTTTAAGTTATAGAAACACCTAAAATTTATTAGGAATCAATAATCATTCATATATGAGTATAAAGTAAGATGTTACTTTATTAACAAATTATTAGATATTGAGTCAGAAATAATTTCAATGCCTAAGGCAGATAAATGGTCATCTTTTTGATAAAGTGCCTCTTGATTTTTATGATTAAGAAATACTGTTGTTAAATCTAAAACTTTTAAATTATTTTTTTTAGATTCATCCGCAATTTTTTTTTGAATGGAAAATATATCTTGTGTCATCAATTTTCTATATTCAGTTATTTGTTGTTTAAATGGAAAAAGGACCAAAGTTGTTTTTTTAGATTGTTGTTCTGAGATTTTCTGCAATAGAATTTTAAATTGATTCCAATATTTTTTATATGGCTCAGGCCATTCTTGAAAACTCTTAAGTTGCCAATCTGGATAATACGGAGTTAATAATTTACCATATTTCAGTTCTGAACTATAAAAATTTACAATAATAAAATTATTTATTATGGGATATATTAAATCAAAGAAAAAAATAAATAAGTGAAATTTTGATAAACTTTGAGGCATCCAATCACCCCAATTCCTTCCAATTATTACATTTTTAATTTTTGCATTATACTCTGAATAAATTGGTAAAAATTTGTGACCATAGGCTTGTTTTTTAAAAGGGATTGATATGTCATCTTTTAAAATTACTTCTAAATTATTGTTTTGAAACAGAAAGGGTCTTGGAAGTAGATACGGTGTTGACAAAGCAGAAAGACTATAATCATTCCCTGTATTAAATAAAATAAAACGTTCGTTGTCATGAAAAAGATTAGAAAATTTTTTATATTGAAAAAAATAATGTTGAGTATCAAAGCCAGATATACCTAGATTAAAACATTGGATGTTACGAAGAGCTTCTATTTTTTTACAAATAGTTTCGTCTACATTAAGACCATATCCAAATGTATTTGAATCACCTTGAATAACAATATCTTTTGTTTTAATTGAATCATAAGAATTATCATTTCTGTGTCCGAATTTATCCGTAGAAACAAAGTATTCTTTATTATTACCAACTAATTCTTTATTTTTTTGATTTTTTATTGGATACCATCCAAAATCTTCATTTACTGTGAATCCTCCTTTCCATATGACAGAGTTATTTTTTAATATAAAATGACTAGAAACAAGAAAAAAAATTGTCCAAAATAACAAAAGATAATTCGGTAAATTAGATTTTGTTTTAAATCTTAAAAAAAAGTGAAGTGCAAGGTAAAATATAAAAGAAACAAATGAACCTAGAATGTTTTTTATATTAAGAGTGTTAATAAAAAAATAAAAATTTATGAGAAAAATTACCGCAAAAGTATTTATTAATACAACTGGGAGCATGTAATAAATATACTATTAAGACTATCTTTATTTTTCAAGTTAATTGACAATTATATATTTGGAGTGGTGCCGGTGAAGAGTTCTTAACTCCCGACTAAGTGTGTACAGATTAGTAAGCCCAAGGTTTTATAGCAATTCATAGTGTTTCAAATTAGATCATTAATTTCAGTAAATACAGTAAGTTATAGACTTATTCTTAATAAAAGGTTTAGATTTTAATATGTTGTGACACGTGCTAAATGTAGCTCCCTGTTTAACCCTAATTTAAGATATGAAACCTGATAGACAGATAAAATTTATCAATCGTTTCTACACGACAGAGATTCATATACTGATAGAAATAATTTGAATTTACGAGTTACTGATAAAAAAATATGAAGTCTCAATTAAATGTCGTGAAGAATTTTTGTTGTATGATAAATGTTTTGTAAACGTTTATTACTAAAAAATTTTAAGGTTTTATTTTGTATGATCGTGAGATTTGTTTAAGAACATAAACGAACTTGATTTTTTGTATAAAATATATAAAATTAAAATAGGTGCAATATTAAATGTTAAAAGGGAATCTGGTGAAAATCCAGAACAGCTCCCGCTACTGTAATTTGGAGACTACATTTTTTTTGCCACTAAGAATTTTTTAATTCTTGGGAAGGTTAATGTTGTCGATGAAAAGAAGTCAGGAAACCTGCCTAAAAATGTGTCATTTTCAGAATGCGGGAAGCTCTTCTGAGTGGTAATTCCATAATAATGACAAATGTTAATATACTTATTTTCATTTTTAATGTTAATAAGTCTTTTGTACTGGTTTTGTTATTATGATTGAAATTAGTAAGATTCCTGTGACGATAATAACCGGTTTTTTAGGTACGGGAAAAACTACCTTAATTAAAAATGTAATTGAAAAGAATGTAAGTAAAAATATTGCGATTATAGTCAATGAGTTTGGTGATATTGGGGTAGACGGTAATATTTTAAAATCTTGTGCAATACCAAATTGCCCAGCAGATAATATTATCGAATTATCCAATGGTTGTATTTGTTGTACTGTGGCTGATGATTTTATTCCGACCGTTACAACTTTGTTAAATATTGTTCCTCAACCCAGTCAAATAATTATTGAAACATCCGGGCTAGCTTTACCCAAACCTCTTTTACAAGCGTTTAATTGGCCGGATATTTCATCAAAAATAACAGTTGATGGAGTAATTACGTTATCAGACGCAGAAGCAATAAGTACAATGCGATTCGCACCATCAGTAGAGGCAGTAGAATCGCAAAGATTAGCGGACGATAATGTAGAACATGATACACCTTTATCTGAGGTTTTTGAAGATCAAATCAATTGCGCTGACGTTATACTTTTGACAAAAACAGATTTAGTTAATAATACCCAATTAAGGACCGCCAAGAATTATATCAATAAAATTTCAAAAAGAAATATTCCGATCATAGAAAATAAGAATGGAGGAGTCGATACATCTATTATTTTAGACTTGGGATTAGAATCTGAAAAGGATCTGCAACATAGAAGGTCACATCATGATAATCAATCGGATCATCATGACCACGAAGACTTTGAAAATTTTGTTTTAGACATTGGTACTGTTGAAGATGAAGTTTTTTTTGTACAGAAAGTACAAGAATTTATCAATAATTACAGTATTTTGCGAGTAAAAGGTCATGTCGTAATAAAAGATAAACCAATGAGATTTTTAATTCAAGCTGTTGGTTCAAGACTAAGAACTCAATATGATAAGATGTGGGAAAAAGGAGACGTTAAAAGAAGCAGGTTAGTTTTTATTACTCAGAGTAATATTCTTAAGCAAAATGAAATTAATAATTTTTTTAAAACGTAAATGCATATAATTTTCAGAGACAAACAAAGTATAGATGAATCTGAAACTCCAATAGATTTAGATCAAACTCCATCCGATATAATATTTCTCTCGTTCTCAGATAGCGATTTAAATGCCTTCGTATCAGGTTGGAAAAGAGCATACAAACATTCTAAAGGAAATTTTCCTAGTCTTAGATTAGCAAATTTACAAACGCTTAAACACCCACTTTCTGTTGATACATATATAGAAAAAACTTTATCTAAATCAAAGGCAGTAATAATAAGATTAATCGGCGGCGTTTCTTACTGGGAATATGGCCTTAATCAGGTTAAGTCTATTGCCCAAAAAAAAAATATAGCATTAGCCGTTTTACCTGCAGATGGTAGAGATGACAAAAATTTATCTGGATATTCAAATATTCCTCATTCTACATTAAAAATTCTTAATGATCTTTGTGACACAGGTGGTACAATCGCAGCACATTCTGCTTTATCACAAATTGCAATTACAGCTGGCATATATTCTTCTACAGTAGAAGGAGATAAATCTATACCTAAATTTGGATATTGGTCTGCAGAGGAAGGGACAACATATAAATTTACCAAATTGAAAGCAATGGATAAGTCAACTGTCTTAATTGTTTTTTACAAATCATTCATAACTTCTGATGATTTGAATCCAATAAAATATTTAAAAAATGAACTGCAAAACAATGATTTTTTTGTTATCTCATGTTTTGTACCGTCTCTAAAAGAACCAGAAAGCGCAAAATGGATTAAAAATGTAATTAGGAAAATAAAACCATCTGCAATCATAAACGCAACTTCATTCTCATGTAAAGGAACTGATGGTTCTTCTCCATTAGATATTGGAAATGTTCCTGTTTTTCAAATATCTCTTTCAACAAATAAGAAAAGTCTTTGGAAAAGAGGAAATAAGGGGTTATCCCCTACAGATATGGTTATGCATGTTGCTTTACCAGAAATCGATGGCAGGATTTTTGCTGGCATTGCTTCCTTTAAAAAAAAATATAAGAAGGATAAACTTTTAGAGTTTAGTCAAATTAAACATATGGCAGACAAAGAAAGAATAGTCTCAATTGTAAAAAAAATTAGTGGATGGGTAAGATTACAAAAGATACATAATAGTAAAAAAAAAATTTCGTTTATTTTATCGACTTATCCAGGAAAACCATGGTTGATGGGTCATGCTGTTGGCTTAGATGTATTTGAATCCGTTGAAGCAATTCTAAAAGATCTTAAAATTTACAGAAGTAAAAATAAAATTGATTTTATAAAAGAGTTTAATAAAAAAACAATTTATCTATCGATTGAAAAATATAAAAAGTATGTTTCTAAATTAAATAAAAAACAATTTGATAAAGTAAACAGATTATGGGGTAACCCAGAAAAAGACATTAATTTCAAAAACGGAAAATTCATATTTAAAGCATTTTTTTTTAAAAATTGCTTGATTGCTCTTCAACCTGAAAGAGGCGATTTTGCAAGTAGAGAAGATCAATACCATGATTTGGAGCTGGTTCCTATACACAGTTACATAGCTTTTTATCTTTGGTTAAACAATGAATATAAAACAGATTTAATTTTGCATGTCGGTGCTCACGGAACCCTAGAATGGTTGCCAGGAAAGTCAGTTGGATTATCCAATGAATGTTGGCCTGAAATACTTACCGACTGCAAACCAATTATTTACCCATTTATTATTAATGATCCTGGTGAGTCTGCTCAAGCAAAGAGAAGGATAAATGCTATAACGATAGGGCATATGCCTCCAGCACTCAGGAAAGTGAAAAAAATCAAAAGATTTTCTACAATAGAATCTTTGCTAGATGAATTTTCTAATGCAGAAGGTTTAGATCCTTTGAGAAAAGACAGATTAAAATTAAAAATCAAGGAGGAAGCAAAAAGTTTAGGTCTGGCAAGTGATCTGGGTTTACTTGAAAGTGATGATACCAATACAGTTTTAGCGAAAATAGATAAATTCGTCTGTGGTGTAAAGGATTCTCAGTTTGGTGATGGTTTACATATATACGGAAGAGTCCAAAAAAAAAAATATTCGTTTGATATTAAAGAATCAATAAAAAAAGAAAAAGAAAACTTAATTAAAAGTATAAGTGGATACAGATTAGAATCAGGCCCATCAGGCTCTCCGTTTCGAGGAAGACTAGATGTTCTACCATCCGGAAGAAACCTTTATTCAAATGACCCACTTTCAATTCCCTCCAAGGTAGCATATGAGCATGGATGTAAAATTGCATCCGAATTTCTAAAGAAATATTCACAGGATAGTGGTGAACATTTGAAAAAAACTTTGATAGACTTATGGGGGTCTGCCACACTAAGAACTGCTGGTGAAGAGTTTTCAATGGCACTTTATCTGCTAGGCGTCAAACCAGTTTGGAAAGATGGATCAGACAGGGTTGACGGTATTGAAATTCTTACGTTAGCAGAACTTGGTAGACCAAGGGTTGATGTTACACTGAGAGTTTCTGGTCTTTTTAGAGATACTTTTTCATCTTTAACAAAACTTTATAATCAAGCCATTGGTCTTTTGTCTGAACGATATGAGGATGAAGAGGATAATCCATTCATAAAAAATCAAAATATTTATAGAGTTTTTGGGCCTAAGCCTTATAGTTTTGGTGTTAATATCAATTCTAATATTAAGGAATTTTCAAAAATTGAAAAAAAAAAATGTGGAGATGCTTGGATTGAGTCAAGTTCTTGGGTCATAGAAGGAGACACAACCTTTTATAACAGACGAGGAATTGAAGAAAGAGTTAAGGAAGTTGCTTCGTATGCACACATTAAAGACTTACAAGAAACTGATATATTATTGTCTGCAGATTATGCCAAACATCAAGGTGGATTTTTAGCTGCTAAATCATTTTTAGGAGGAAAATGTAGTTCATACAATATTGATAGTACAGATCAAGAAAACCCACAAATATATAGTTTAAGAGAGGAATTAGCAAAAATTATTTATTCTAGAGCATCTAATACGAACTGGATAAAGAGCATGTTTAAACATAAATATAGAGGTGCTGCGGAAATAGCTAATACATTTGATAATATTTGTTTATATGCACACTTAACAGACAAAATATCTCATAATTTATTAGATATGTTCTTTGAAGCTACGTTGAATGATGAAGAAGTTACAAATTTCATGAGTGAACATAATCCAGAAGCATTAATATCAATGAAAGAAAATTTTAAAAAAATTTTTGAATCTGGACTATGGGTAACAAAAAGAAATTCAATTATTGAAAAACTATATTAGTTAGATGAAAAGCAAAAATACTAGAGGATTTTGTCCTTCATTAAAAAAACCGGTTTTTTCAGAAGATGGTATATTAGTTAGGCTACGTCCTTACATGAACTCTTTGAATTCTGATGATATGATATATTTATGTGATTTGTCTGAAAAATATGGCTCTGGTATAATGGAAGTAACAACCAGAAGTTCTTTACAAATAAGAGGAATCAATAAATTTAATTTTAAAAAAATTGAAAAAGATATATTAAATATGAAAAGTATTGGGCATGAAATTGATAACAATTCAAACATCATAATTAATCCCTTTTGGAACTATAGAGACGAAAATTTTAGAATTTATAAATTATTAATTAAATATAATTTAAGTAATCTTCCTGAAAAGTTTGGTTTTGTAATAGATCTCGGTAACCCTTCATGTTTAAAAAATATTTCTGGAGATATAAGGTTCGAAAAAAGTGATAATAATAAAATTTTAGTAAGGGCCGATGGATCAGATAGAGGAAAAGCCTTAAATATTAATCAAATAACAAGTTTTGTTCCAAAAATGATTGAATGGTTTATTAATAATAAAGAAAAAAATATTAATAGAATGTCAGAACTTTTGAAAACTAAGAAACTTCCCCATGATTGGTGCTTAAATAAACCTATTTCAAAAAGTTACAACGTTCTTCCTGGCAATTATAAGATAGGACAAGTATTTGGGATTAAGTTGGGAAGATTTTTAGCGAAAGATTTAAAAAGGTTATTGTTAAAGAGTCTATCACCAAAAGTAAGAATAACACCATTTAAAATGGTCTTACTAGAACAAGTTAACAATCACACTGATAAAAATTTCATCTGTAATGAAGATGATCCTTTTCTAAATTTAAGCGCATGTTCTGGAAAAAACTATTGTTCTAGCTCATTTATTGATACTTACGAGTTAGCAAATAAAATAAAAAAAAAAACTAAACTTAAAGTTCACATTGCAGGTTGTGAAAAAAATTGTGGAATTACTAAAGACACACAAATATTATTATCTGGTAGAAAAAACTTTGTAAGTTTTCGTGATTTTAGATGTCAAGAAAACAAGACCACTAATAAAAACTATAATGATTTTTCTAAGAAATTTTTTAATGATATAGAATGATTATGGATTTTAAATATGAAAAAAACGGCGACGAAATTTATAAAAAATCGTTTGCAATTATAAGGTCTGAAGCAAATCTTGATACTTTTTCGAAGGAAGAAGAAAAAATAGTTGTTAGAATGATTCACGCATCTGGTTCAACGTCTATTAGCCCAAAAGTCAAGTTCTCCAAAAACTTTGTAAAAAAAGCCAAGGCTGCTGTTAGATCTGGAGGAAATATAATATGTGATACCAATATGGTAAAATATGGCATAACAAAAAGTAGATTGCCGACAAATAATTCAATTATCTGCACACTAAATGAAGACGAGGTTCTTTCTATATCAAAACAAATTGGTAATACAAGAACAGCAGCTGCGGCAGAATTGTGGGGACCATATATAAAGGGAGCACTTGTGGCTATTGGAAATGCGCCTACTTGTTTATTTCATTTGCTAGAATTGTTAAATAAAAAAAAACTACCTAAACCGGAGGCAATTATTGGCTTTCCTGTAGGATTTGTTGGAGCAATGGAAAGTAAACAGGATCTTTTTATCAATAATAATCAAATAGAATCTTGCATAATTGAAGGAAGATTAGGCGGAAGTGCAATGACAGTAGCTGCAGTAAACGCAATCTTGTCTGAGAAAGAATGAAGAAAGGAAAAATATATGGAATTGGACTAGGGCCTGGTGATCCAGAACTTATAACTTTAAAGTCTGCAAACATTATTAAATCATCACATTATATCTTTTTTTTTAAGAAAAAAAATAGCGATAGTAGAGCCCTAAACATTGTCGAAGATATTATAAGAAATGATGCATATAAAATTGCTTTAGAATTTCCAGTTACTACAGAAATTGACTATAAGAAAAAAGAATACAAGGATGCACTTAAAAAATTTTACGAAGAATGCGTTGTTAAAATGGATAATATTTTGGAAAAATCCATTAATATTTGCCTCCTCTGTGAAGGAGATCCTTTTTTTTATGGCTCTTTTATTCATATTTTTGAGAGATTAAAAGAACGTTTTGAGATTGAAATTATACCTGGTGTGACAGGAATGTCTGGAGCATGGTCAGCTACAAGAATTCCAATGGTTTCAGGTAATGAAATTATGACCATCCTTATGGGTACACTTAACGAAAAAAAACTTAAATCACAAATCAAGAAATCTGATGTTTTAGTAATCATGAAAATTGGTAAAAATTTTAAGAAAATTTTCAGAGTATTTAAAGATGAAAATCTTTTAGATAAGGCATATCTTATTTCTGACGCAACAACTAGAAAAGAAAAAATTTATAAACTTAATGAAATTGATGTTAAAACAGTACCTTATTTTTCGATTATATTACTAAAAAAAACAATTGAAGTGATATGATAGGAAGTGTGACGATAGTTGGTTTAGGCCCAGGCTCTAAAAATCTGATTTCTCCTGAAGTTAGCAAAGCAATAGAAAAAGCAAGTGATATAGTTGGGTATTACAAATATACCAATAGAATTGACAAAAGAGAAAATTTAAGAATTCATTCAAGCGATAATAAATATGAAGTTTCAAGAGCAAAACTTGCTATCGATTTAGCTTTAGAAGGAAAAAATGTAGTTATTATTTCATCTGGTGATCCCGGTATTTTCGCAATGTCATCTGCATTTTTTGAATTTGTAGAAAAAACCAGTAAAAATATAGAAGATATAGAAATCAATGTTTTACCAGGGATAAGTTCAATGTTAGCTGCATCATCAAGAGTGGGAGCACCTTTAGGACACGATTTTTGTGTAATTAATTTAAGCGACAATCTTAAACCGTGGAAAATTTTAAAACAAAGAATAATTTCTGCAATCAAATCGGACTTTGTAGTTGTTTTTTTTAACCCAAGATCTAAGACTAGACCTAACACCTTTAAAAAAGCTTTAGATATATTTAAGAAATATAGTGTTTGTGATAAGTTTGTTCTTTTCGCCAAGTCAGTTTATAAAAAAAATGAGGACTTAAAAATTGTTAAATTAAGTTCAGCTTGTTACACAATGGCAGATATGAATACCTTAGTTGTAATAGGTTCAAACCTTTCAAGAGTAATAAAGAAAAATAAAACTTTTTTTTATACGCCAAGAACTTACTCATTAGAATCCAGCCATTTCAAAACAGACTCTAAATCATAAACCTTTTTTAGTGTTAAACTTTTGGGTCTAGCAATAATTATCACGGGGATTTTTAATTCTCGAGCCGCAACAATTTTACCGTATGCAAGCTCTCCTCCAGAGTTTTTTGAAACAATAATTTCAATTTTATAATTCTTAAGAATTTTAATTTCTTCTTCTACATTGTATAGTGCATCATATGTTATGTACTCCTGATTTGGAAAAAAATTATCGATATTTTGCTTATTTATAACACGCAAAAGATAAAAATTTTGTGGACATTTTTTATAAATATGTAGATTTTTCTTCCCTATTGCCAAAAAAACATTTTTCGGTTTACCTTTCAAATACTTAATAGATTCGTCAAAATTCTTTACTTTTATCCAATTGTCTCCTTTCATTTTAAACCAGGGTTTTCTGGTGAAATTTACAATTGGTATATTGCATGATTCACAAACATTAAAAGTATTAATACTAATATTAGAGGAGAAAGGATGCGATGCATCAATCACGTGAGTGATTTTATTTTTTTTTATAAAATTTAAAATACCAATTCTACCCCCAAAACCACCAACTCTTTTTCTGAATTTTTTTTTATAAACTTCTTCTACAATTCCAGCGTACGATATTATATATTCAAAATTATGATTTTCAAAAAAACTAGCAAGTTTATTGCCTTCATTTGTTCCTCCAATAATAAGTATTTTTTTTACCATGAATAAGCCTTGGATTACAATTATTGGTGTTAATCAAGATGATATTAGTACTTTTAATAAATTAGCAATAAAAGCTTTATCTGAATCTGTTATCATATTTGGTGTTGAAAGACATATAAACATTTTAGAGCATCATAAAGAAAAGTGTCGTAAATTGCTAATGCCATTGGAAAAAACAATCCTTTTTTTAAAAAGAAATAGAGGAAAGAAGATTGTATTATTAGTATCTGGCAATGCATTTTGGTATGGATTAGGGAACCTAATTTCAAGTCATTTCAAAAGAGAAGATTGGCATTGTTTTCAAGCTCCCTCGTCGTTTTCTTTAGCAAGTGCTGAAATGGGATGGGATATGGAAAATGTTCTCTTTTTTGGATTACACGCTAAAAAAAATGAATATATCAGACCATTTATTGCACCAGACGTAAAATTTATTATTCTGTTAAAAGATGGAAAGTCAGTAAAAAAACTTACAGAGTATTTTACCATTAATGGATTCGGCGACAGTAAATTTGCCATATTGGAGTCTCTTGGTTACAAAAGTTTTAGAAGAAGAAATATTATTGCAAAAAACAACAATATAAAAAAAATTAATCATCCTGTGTGTGTTGCCATTGAAACAAAAGGTGATGGTTTGGTAATTCCTAAAAATTCTGGCAAGCCAGATCAATTTTTTGAAAATGATGGACAATTTACAAAACAGTATATTCGATCAATAACTTTGTCTGCTTTATCTCCTAAGCCATACGAACATTTATGGGATTTAGGATCAGGCTCAGGATCAATTGCAGTTGAGTGGTTGTTAAGTGATAAAACAACAATAGCCACAGCAGTAGAAAAAAATAAAAAAAGAATAAACTTTATAAATAGAAATTGTGAAACATTTGGTATAGATAGAATAAATATTTTAAATGATGATGTTACCAAAGTATTCAAAAAATTAAAAAAACCGAACGCAATTTTTATTGGCGGTGGATTAGACAAAATTTTTTTTAAGAATATTTGGAATTTTATTCCAAAAAATACAAGAATAGTAGTAAATAGTGTTACAATTGAAACGGAATCATGTATAACTAACCTGTTTAATATTTATGGTGGGTCTTTAAAAAGAATAGAAATTTCAGAAATTAAGCCAATTGGTAAAAAACATTCTTGGTCTAGAAATTATCCTATCGTGCAATGGAAAATTACTAAGTAAATAAGAAGGGTTATAGTTTCAGCATGACAATACATTTTATTGGAGTGGGTCCAGGCTCTGCTGATCTTTTGACTATAAGAGGTCAAAGATTTATTAAAAAAAGTCCCATTTGTTTGTATGCAGGTTCTTTAGTTTCAAAAAAAATATTAGATTATTGTCCTAAAAATGTAATAAAGAAAAATACAGCTTATATGGATTTAGATAAAATTTTTGATGAGTTTAAAAAAGCTGAAAAAAAAAAATTAGATGTTTCAAGACTTCATTCTGGTGATTTGTCGATATGGTCAGCAATTGGTGAACAAATTAGATTATTAAAAAAAGAAAAAATTCCCTACACAATCACACCGGGAGTTCCAAGTTTTGCTGCAGCAGCTGCTGTAATTGAGAAAGAATTAACATTACCGGGTATTAGTCAATCAGTTATCCTTACAAGAACTAGTGGAAGAGCAAGCCCTGTTCCTAAATCAGAGAATATTGAACATATGGCAAAAACAAAAGCAACATTAGCTATTCATTTGTCAATTCAAAATTTAAAAGACTTAATTGACAAAATATCACCTTTTTACGGGAACGACTGTCCAATAATTGTTTTGTACAAAATTAGTCATCCAGATCAAAGAATATATTCTGGAACATTAAAAAATATTGTAAAATTAGTTCCAAAGAGTGTTACAAGAACAGCACTGATTATTGTTGGAAAGGTTTTAGGCTCCTCAAAATTTGATAACAGTAGTTTGTATTCTAAACATTACAAAAGAAGATATAAAAAATAAAATTATGACAGTTAAAATAATTAATACACCAGGTATAACCATTTCTGCTCCGAGTTCTGGATCTGGAAAAACTACATTTACACTTGGTTTGCTAAGAGCCTTAAAAAAAAAGGGTATCAAAGTTCAACCATTTAAAAACGGGCCTGATTATATTGATCCAACTTTTCACAAATTTGCTTCTGGGCGAGAATCTTATAATCTTGATACTTGGGCTATGGATGATGAAAATCTTAAACATATTATAGGTATGGCTGCAGGTGCAGATTTAATAATTAACGAAGGATCTATGGGTTTGTATGACGGTGTATTGTCGCATGGAGCGTATGGTACCGGAGCAAGCTCGGAATTATCGATAAAATATGGATGGCCAGTTATATTAATTGTTGATGTTTCGGGTCAAGCACAATCATCGGCTGCAACTGCTCTTGGATTTATTAAATTTCAAAGAATACCGTTTGCGGGAGTAATTTTAAATAATGTAGCAAGTGCTCGTCATGAAAGCCTTGTAAGATTAGGTATGGAACAACATCAAATTGAAGTTTTAGGAAGCTTACCAAGACAAAAAGATTTATCAATGCCTGAAAGGCATTTGGGTTTGGTCCAAGCAGGGGAGCAGGAAAATCTTGAAGAAAAAATTGAAAAATTTGCTGAGTTAGTCGAGAAAAACACAGACATATCAAAGATTCAACATTTAGCTAAAAGTAATAGTTTTTATAAAAGAGATAAACTTTCGTCTCACCCTCCAGGACAAAGAATAGCTGTAGCTAAGGATAAAGCATTTTCTTTTATATATCCCCACATCATTGATAATTGGAGATTTCAAGGCTCAGAAATATTTTTTTTCTCACCTTTGAATAATGAAGTTCCAAATCAAAATGTAGATTTTATTTGGTTGCCGGGAGGCTATCCAGAACTGTATTTAGAACAAATTTCATCTGCTAATAAAACTAGAATAAATTTGATTAAATTATCAGAAAAAGTAAGAATCCATGGAGAATGTGGTGGTTATATGGTACTTGGCAGTGAAATTATTGATTGTAAAGGCAAGCATCATAATATGTTTGGGTTACTGAATTTAGTTACTTCATTTGAAAAGAAAAAACTTCACTTAGGTTATAGATTAGCAAAATTAAAAAACAAAAATAATGACCTTCATAATTCAAAAATTTTAAGAGGACATGAATTTCATTATACAACCACGATTGAACAAAAAGATGAAGAATTATATGACGTATTTGATGCAAATAACAATAAAGTTTCAGAAACTGGGTCATTTAAAAATAAAGTAAGCGGTACTTTTTTTCATTTTCTGAGTGTAGGTCAATAATGAATGGTTTTGTTAGCTTTGTTAGTTCTGGCCCAGGAGATCCAGAACTTTTAACTCTAAAAGCTATAAGAATATTAAAATCTGCAAACGTTATTTTGTATGATGATCTATCCTCTGATGCAATTGTTGGATTAGTTGGAATGGATATTGATTTAATCAGCGTTGGTAAAAGAGCAGGGTACAAGTCTCCTAAACAAAATGATATATCAAAACTTCTTGTTGAATATGCAAAAAGTGGAAAAAAGGTTGTAAGACTTAAATCAGGTGATTGTAGTATTTTTGGAAGACTGGAAGAGGAAATTTTAGCATTGGTAAAAGCTGGTATTTCTTATGAAATTGTTCCTGGAGTTTCTTCAATTTTTGCAGCTATGTCTGAGGCAGGAATTCCTTTAACAAGAAGGAATGAGTCTAGAAAAGTTCAATTTCTAACTGGCCATGACCTAAATGGGAATTTTCCTAACGATTTAATGAACAAGAGTTTAACAGATTTAAACACTACAACAGTAATTTTCATGGCAAAAAAGAATTATTCTGTTCTTTTAAATTTTTTAATTAAACAAGGTTTATCTAAAACAACCCCAGCTATTGTCGCAGCGTCTGTAACTAAAACAGATCAAAAGATTTATAAAACTACGATAACAGGAGCTTTAAAGATTCTTTCCAAAAAAAATGTTATGGGAGCTCCGGCACTAATCATATACGGTCCTCTTAATACTTCAATTATGAAACATGATTAAAATTTTTTTGATAGGTATTGGAACCGGTAATC
>CESN01051145.1_pt1 | contig 14608 bp, 16 predicted proteins | sample 531181 | NCBI WGS metagenome assembly CESN01 (sample SAMEA2621990, study PRJEB7988) | marine metagenome | isolation source: saline water (ENVO:00002010), including
CCGAGTAATATTGCTATTTGCCACGGCTCGTAAGCGGAAATCTCGACGGGGCCACGCACGCGATCGAGCGACGGTCCTTCGGGTAGGGGCGGCAACTGTGGTGCAGCGGGCATCTGGGCGAGAAATATCATTCTTAATTCGTAATTCTAAATACCTATGTCTCGCTCAGTGCCTTCTAGCACGTAAGGCGAAGAGTTTACGTAGCGCGGGTAGATAGGGTTGATCCGTACGAGCATCGATCCAGTCGAGACCTTTTTTACGCATGCCAGTTTGGAAGGCTTCACGTCGTTCCTCAGCGAGTTTGGCATAGCGCTCTCTTACGTGATGGCTGCCGGTGTTGATCTCGACTATTTCGCTGGTCTCGGCATCTTCGAGTGCGATTAGCCCGACTTTGGGCAGTAGGTGTTCACGAGGATCGCTCAGGGCGATGCTCACGAGGTCGTGTCTTTGGTGGGTGAGGAATAACGTCTTGAAGAGTGGTGTATCGTGTGTGGGGAGCGGTGAGTCGTTATCGAGGAAGTCAGAGATTAAAAAGACGACGCTCCTACGGCGTTGCACGCGATTTAGGTAGTCGAGTGCATACTTATGACTGGTCTTTTTGCCAGAGGGTTCGAAAAAAAGGATGTCGCGAATCACGCGTAAAATATGTCGGCGACCTTTTTTAGGCGGAATATAGTGCTCGACCTCCTCAGTGTAGAGAAGAAGCCCGACCTTATCGTTATTTTGCGAAGCGGAAAAGGCGATCACACTGGCGATCTCGGCGGCACTCTCGCGTTTACTTTGCTCGACGGAACCGAAAATGCCCGAGGCACTGAGGTCGATCAGTAGCATAAGTGTCAACTCGCGCTCCTCCCGGAAGACTTTCACAAAGGGGCGATCCATCTTAGCCGAGACGTTCCAATCGATGGTGCGCACGTCGTCACCCATGGTGTATTCGCGGACTTCTTCAAAGTCCATGCCACGCCCTTTGAAAGAGCTGTGGTAAGCCCCAGTCACCGAATCGGTAACGAGTCGTCGAGTACGAATTTCTAAGCGACGGACTTTTTTAATAATGTCAGTTGGGGTCATCAAAAATGTTATAAATACTGAGTGATGACTGATTATTTACTTATGGCACCGGCACGGCGTTGAAAATCGAGGTGACTAGGTCTTCGCTGCTGATCTCCTCTGCTTCTGCTTCATAGGAAGGTATTACGCGGTGGCGTAGCACGTCCATTCCGATTTCTTTAATGTCCTGTGGGACGACGTAAGCACGTCCTTGCATCAGTGCCCAAGCTTTTGCGGCGAGTGTTAGGCTGATAGTCGCACGTGGACTAGCACCGAACTGAATGTATTGGCCGAGCTTGAGTTTGTATTGCTCGGGATTACGGGTCGCTAGGATGAGATCTACAATGTAGTCTCGGATCTTAGGGTCAACGAAGATGTCGTTGACTAGTTTCCTCGCTTCGCTGATTGCATCGAGCGTAGTAACGGCGTCAACGTTCAGATTTGGCGCGGTCGAGGACATGCGGTCGAGGATGGCCCGCTCATCGTGTTTGCTTGGGTAGCCTACCTTGAGTTTGAGCATAAAGCGGTCTACCTGCGCCTCAGGTAAGGGGTAAGTGCCCTCTTGATCAATCGGATTTTCTGTGGCCATTACAAGGAAGGGCTCGGGTAATGGATATGTCTTGTCACCGATGGTCACTTGATGCTCCTGCATGGCTTCGAGTAGTGCACTCTGTACCTTAGCGGGTGCGCGATTGATTTCGTCCGCCAGAATGAGGTTGGCAAATATCGGTCCCTTGCGAGTATGGAAGGTGCTTTCCTTTGGGCTGTAAATCAAGGTACCTATAATGTCAGCTGGTAGCAGATCTGGTGTGAACTGTATTCTCTTGAAGTCCGCTGCCGTGACCGAGGCAAGGGTGCGTATGCTGAGTGTTTTGGCTAGACCTGGCACACCTTCGAGTAGGACGTGGCCATTGGCTAGTAGTCCCACAAGTAGGCGATCAACTAGATAATGCTGTCCGACGATGATGCGAGCGATCTCCTCTCGTAGAGTCGGGATCCATTGAATAGCCGACTTTAGTTTCTCTTCGATTTCAGGTGCGATTGAATCTTGGTTCATAGTGATATGGTAGGTTCGCAAATTTATTTGCGGAAGACTAACAGACAAAGGAGAAAGCGATAGGTTTCATTGCAATGAGAATATTGCATTTAGTTCCGAAATGTGTCTTATTGTCCCACATGCCAGTAACAATTTTAATCGTCGATGATGAGAAAAACACCCGCGAGGGGCTAAGCATAGCCCTTGAAGAGGAGTATGAGGTGTATATGGCCTCGGGCGCAGACGAAGCCTTCAACCTAATGGAGGCCGAGACTTTTGACATCGTGTTGACAGATCTGCGCATGGTGGGTAAATCGGGACTTAAGGTTATTGATCGTGCCATTACCCTACCAAATCGGCCAATATGTATAATGATGACTGCCTATGGCAATGTGGAAACAGCGGTCGAAGCCATGCGACGGGGCGCGTTCGACTTCTTAACTAAGCCTGTTAGTCTAGAAAAATTGGAAATCTTAATCAAACGGGCGCTTCAAAGTCGCCGAATCGAGGCGGAAAACGTTGTCCTTCACGAGCGACTCGATAAGAAGTATAGCTTCGATGGCATCGTGGGTAATTCAACTGGCCTCATTGACGTGCTTGATAAAGTCAAACTCGTGGCGCCTTCCAAGGCAACCGTTCTTCTTGAAGGAGAGACTGGCACGGGTAAAGAACTCGTCGCCCAAGCTATCCACCAAAATAGTAACCGCGCTCGCCAAGCCTTTGTCCCAGTGCACTGTGCAGCCTTGGCAGCTAATTTGCTTGAAAGCGAGCTCTTTGGGCACGAGAAAGGCGCTTATACAGGAGCGAGCGAGCGTAGGATTGGTCGTTTTGAGGCGGCGGGTGGCGGCACTCTATTTCTCGATGAAATCGGCGAAATCGATTCAGCGACACAAGTCAAACTTTTGCGCTTCCTTGAGACTCGCAGTTTTGAGCGCTTAGGCAGTTCGAAACCCATCCAAGTCGACGTGCGGCTAGTCTGCGCGACGAATCGTAATCTGGCTGAGATGGCCAAGCGCGGCGAGTTCCGAGAGGATTTGCTGTATCGTCTCAACGTTATTACAATCCACCTCCCGCCACTGCGCGAGCGTAGTGAGGACCTACCTCTACTTCTCAATCACTACATTGATTCTTTTGCCGAAGAAAATGAGCTACCTCCCATTGATCTGACCGAAGGCGCGATCAAAGTGCTCCGAGACTATAGCTGGCCAGGTAACATTCGAGAGTTGCGTAATTTCTGCGAAAACACCGTCGTGCTCAAGCGGGGTAACGAGCTTACCGAATATGATCTTGACTCCAAATACCACAACCAGAGCGAGACATCGACGGATGACGAGCCGCAGTCGCTTTCCAGTAGCCCAACATTGCGCAAAGAGGAAAATGAAAAACGTCTCCTCCGTAACGCTCTGATTAAAGTCAACGGTAACCGCACCCACGCTGCTGAGCTCATGGGCATAAGCCGCCGTACTCTCCACCGTAAACTTATTAAATGGCCAGAACTCGACACAAATAAGTAGCGCAGGTTAGCTCTCTCTTAGAGTTTGACTCGCATCAGTGAGCATTCAAATATAGAGTAGTTTTCTGCTTCTAGTTACCCCTGCACAATCTACCATGAACTTTGGTAAAACACTCTTACTCCTCCAGCTTACATTGATTGTGACAGTGCAAGCTGAAGAAATTCGCATAGCTGCATCCGACCTGCTGGCTGACTACATCAAAGCGCCACTTAAGGCCTACGCCGCTGAAAATGACTCTACTTTTGTCGTGGATAGCATCGGTAGTTTGCCTGCGCTTGACCGCTTACGTTCTGATGAGATTGATCTCGCCATTATTGCAGTGCCCGAGTGGGACGAAGTGCCTCGCGATGAATTTAGTGTCTATCCTTTTGCCTACGACGTTCCAGTAATTGTAGTGAATGGTAGCAACCCCATCGACGAAATTAGTGTTGCTCGCCTCGGGGGAATTTTTGGTTCCAACGAAGAGCTGAATCTCAATACTTGGGGCGAACTCGGGCTATCCGGCTGGGGCAGTCGCAATATTAAGGCGCTTGCCGGCACAAGCGATGAGAGCATCGCCTTGGAGCTATTTAAATATAGTATTTTAAAGGGTGGCCTTTTGAAACCCAAGATGTCGATGGTCAAAGATGCCGAAGTCGAGGATTTAATCCGCTCTGATACCGCTTCTATCGCCATTCTCTCTCGCATGCCGGAGGATAAAAATATCAAAGTCCTTATGGTCTCATCTGATAGCAGCACCTATGCACCTGCCTTCGGACCTACCGACGATAACGTGCACTATGGCGACTACCCTATTCGGCTTGCTTTCTACTTAGTATATAATTTGCGAGATTATGCCAAACTCCGCTCCACAATTCGCGAATTACTCAATGACGAAGTCGCCAATAGCCTCCGCGCCAACGACCTAATCGCGCTGCCTCAAACTGTGCGCCGTAAGTTATTGATCGACCTTGATTTAGAGTAAAAATCTTAAGCTGAAGTAGTTTTTAAATTTTTCTAAAAACACGTTGACATGAGAGGTCGGTCATAGATTCTACCCACTTTTCCCAAATAAAGTGAGTGTAGCTCAGTTGGTAGAGCACTACCTTGCCAAGGTAGATGTCGAGAGTTCGAACCTCTTCACTCACTCCATTTCCTTAAAGGTCTCCGAAAATGTCGGAGACCTTTATATGCTATAGAGGGTCTATCCACGGACGACCGTTACGCACTAAACAGTAATTGGGCTGGCTGATATCTGGAAGTCTGGGGTGAGCGAGTCATTCTACTTTTGCGATACACTTAACTAGTAATCCATATTATTCTATCAGTAAGTCAATCAACTGCCACGGTAGGCCTCACAGATTAAGCTATTCCATGAAGGGGTCTGGATCTCTTTGCTCCATATTCCATACATATGCTCCTAAATGACTGGGATACGGCCTTCTTACATCGAATCGCGAATAGGCGTCGTTGACGAATTGCATTCACGGGAATAGCCCCTATTGTTTTGATTATCGTTTACTATGAAATCACAATCTAACTTCCATAGTTATGGTCCTGTGGCGCTCATTGCCCTATTGGCCTTTGCCCTTTTTACTTTTGCTATGCCTGAAAAACCTATACCTCCGAGTCCAGATCTTGGGACTGATGTCGATGTGAACGCATGTGCCTCCGCTTGCGGTCTGCCCTCGCATGTCGACCTAAGCAGCGGCGATTTTCCTGTCCAACGGACAGAAGCTGAGTGGAAAGAGCGCCTCACCGATGTCCAATATCGAGTCGCCCGCGACCATGGAACAGAGCGGCCTTTTACCAATCCCTTCAATGACAATAAAGCGACTGGACTCTATCGCTGTATTGGCTGCGAAACACCCCTGTTTAGCAGTACTGATAAGTTCGATTCAGGCACGGGTTGGCCTAGCTTTGTTCAACCGATCGACGAGCGCACCCTCGGTCAGACGCGCGATACCAGCTACGGTATGGTGCGCGTGGAGGTGCATTGCAATGTCTGCGGATCACATCAAGGCCATGTCTTTCCCGATGGTCCCAAGCCCACAGGTCTGCGCTATTGCATTAATTCCGCATCGCTTAGCTTTGTGGAAGCTGAATCACCCGAAGCGGTGAAAGCACTCGTCAAGGAGTGGTATCAAGCGGAGTAGCTGACCGGTCTTTAGCCATACCATCCACAACGATTCACATTGTCGTGCGACTACTTGGGCATCTTAATGTCGTAAATATAGCCGATGCCATGCACGGTGCGAAAGGCATCAAGCGTCAGGCTGTGACGTTTGTAAAGTTCGCGAATTTTTACTATATATTGATCAAGCGAGCGGCTACGCACATCGGCGTGGATTCCCCAGACTGAGTGTATCAAATTCTTGCGAGTGAGCACCTTGTTAGGGTGGCTAGCAAGGTAGACAAAGATGCCTAACTCCTTGCGACCGATGCTTTCGATTTCGCCGTCGGCAAAGGTTACTTCGAGTCGATGTGGATTCACCTCAGCACCGCAAAATTCAAATGCTTTGTCGGTGGTGGAAGCATTTTGTGTGATATTACTATCGTGCACTGTTTCTGCGCGGCGGAGCACGGCGTTGATCCGTGCAATTAGCTCGGGAAATCCAAAAGGCTTGGTGATGTAGTCGTCGCCGCCCATTTCGAGGGCATTCACTTTTTTGACTTTGTTATTTTCGCCGGTGAGAAATATGATGGGCGTCTTGTCACCCGCTTTACGTAGATCGGACATCAGGTTGAAGCCAGTGTCGTCAGGAAGGTGAACATCGAGTAGGATGAGATTGGCGAAATTGTTCTTCAAGAACCGCGCTACGTGGCTCGCTTCATGGCAGACTTGACTCTGCATCCCTGCCACTTCTAGCTGTGTAGCGATCAGCGTGGAGAGGTCTTTATCATCTTCTGCGATGATGATGAGTGGCTTTGGAGTTTGATTCATCTTGCTAGGACTTAATTAGAAAGTGCCGCGAGGTCGGCTAGTACTTCGCGGGCGTGGGCATCTGGTTTTACTTTACAGTAAGTTTTGAGGATCAATCCGTCCGCCCCAATAAGAAAGGACATGCGGTGAATCCCGTCGTAAATTTTACCCATGAATTTCTTTTCACCATAGACGCCGTAGGCATTGGCTAGTTTCAGTTCGGTATCGGCGATCAGTGGAAATGGGAGGCCATATTTTTTCCGAAATTTACTATGTGAGTGTTCGTCGTCCTTACTTACTCCGATGACTTTGAGTCCAGCTCTGGCAAATTCGCTCCACGTATCACGGATTGCACAGGCCTCTGTTGTGCAGCCTGGCGTGTCGTCCTTTGGGTAGAAATACAATAGGCAGGGTTGCTCTAGACTCTCTAGTGAGTAAGTTTCTCCAGCTTCCGTCAATTGGAAGCTAGGGGCTTTTTTTCCTGCAGCGAGTGGTGTTGGTTTGTCCATCAGTTTACTAAATAGATATGTTAATACTAAGATACTATCTGCTGATGGTCGATTTGTTAATACTTATTTTATTAGATAAAGCCTATGCAAAGGCTGTATTTCTGAAATTTAGCCTTGTGCCGAAAGCGTCCTACGACAGCTTTTGCGGTTATGGAAAACAAGCCATTACTTATGCTCGGTCTGCCTAAAGGTAGCCTTCAAGACTCCACAATCAAACTTTTTGGTAAAGCGGGCTTCAACATTTCAGTGAGCTCCCGTAGTTACCGTCCGTCGATCGATGACGAAGAGTTAGACGGTCGCTTCGTGCGTGCCCAAGAGGTCAGTCGTTACGTCGAGCATGGTTACTTCGACTGTGGCCTCACTGGCCAAGACTGGGTTGAAGAAAACGATTCTGACGTGGTCGAAGTATGTAGCCTCGTTTATAGTCGTGCATCCAACAAGCGCTCTAAGTGGATCATTGCCGTCCCCGAGTCCTCTACCGTGCAGACGGTCAAAGACCTCGAAGGCAAGCGTATCGCCACCGAGGTGGTCAACATCACTCGTCAGTATCTCAAGGACAATGGTGTTAACGCTAAGGTCGAGTTCTCTTGGGGCGCTACCGAGGTCAAAGTGCCCGATCTTGTCGATGCTATCGTCGATCTCACCGAAACCGGTAACTCGATCCGTGCAAACAAGCTGCGCATCGTCGACACGATTCTCTACACTAACACTGTGTTAATAGCCAACAAGGTCTCCTGGGAAAACCCTGCGAAGCGCAAGAAAATCGAAAACATCGCATTGCTTCTTACCTCTGCGCTCGAAGCTAATAGTAAAGTTGGCCTCAAGCTCAACATCGAGAAGTCCAAGCTTGAAGCGATCCTCGCCGATCTGCCCGCACTGCGTAACCCGACGATTAACCGTCTCGCTGATGAGTCTTGGGTCGCCATCGACACTATTTTAGACGAGAAAGTTGTGCGCGAGATAATTCCCGAACTCAAGGAGCGTGGTGCCGAGGGGATTATCGAATACCCGCTAAACAAGGTAGTTTTTTAGTTTAATCACGCCAGTCTCTTGCCTTGCTGCGTCAAGCTAGCCTCCTAGGTTCAAATAGGGCGACTGCCGCGTTGATACCTACGATGGCATGACGAGTCGCATGATTGACGAGTAGCGTGCGCTAGCGATTTCCCTTTTTGCGCTTATTTTTTTTTGGGCGCTTAGTGATTACTTTGTCTTCAGCACAAGGCTTCTTTTCTTGTATGGACTTCATCTTAGGTTTTCTTCGGGTCAAGGTCTTCGCGGCTTTCTCGCGAGGGCTACGCTCTAAACTTTTAGATGAGCGCGCCTGATCTATCTTGCGATGTCTTTTGAATGGTTTGCCAGGTTTTTTGCCTTTGTCGCGATCGTCCGATAAGACAACGCGGAAGTCGATTTGCCGCTTGAAGCGATCCACGCGTTCGACTTGAACCATGATATATTTGCCGAGTGCGTAGGCGCGCTTTTTACGGCGCCCGATCAGTGCGGTACCCTCCGAGTTTGAATGGTAGAAGTCGTCGTCGAGTGTAGAAATATGCACCATTCCAAAGGCTAGTGTATCAGTTAGCTCTACGAAGAGACCGTGGTTTTTCACATCCGTGATGATAGCTTTGAAGTGTTGTTTCTGCTCTTTTTGTAATTCGCGGTCGTAGAATTCGAGAAGCTTCGTTTTGACGGATTCGCGTTCGGCGTCGACTGAGTTACGTTCAGTTACACTGATGTGGTCGCCGAGGCTTTCGAGCTTACCTTGCTTGTAGCTAATCTCGGGCGCCTCTAGGGCAGAGTCGGCGCGAGTCTTACAGAGATAGCCGTCGAGTATGCGATGGACGATCAGGTCGGAGTAACGGCGGATGGGTGAAGTGAAATGTGTATAATCGGGCTTCGAGAGGCCGTAGTGACCGTCGGCGGAAGCACGGTATTGTGCTTGCTTCAAGCTACGAAGAACATGGATCTTAAGGGTGTAGCCTTGCGGGTGTTCTTTCAGCTTTTTGAGTAGTAAGGTCATCTCGCGCGGCTTTTGCAGATTGCCGCACTGCACGCCGAAGCTCTGCATGGTCTCACGTAGCTCTTTGAGTTTTTCTTCCTCTGGCTCATCGTGCACGCGATAGATACAGGGGAAGTTCTGCTTCTTCATGGTGCGGGCGACTTGCTCGTTGGCTGAAAGCATAAACTCTTCAATCAGTTGATGGCTTTCGTCGTTGAACTCTTTTTCTATTCGGTCTGCATAGCCTTCCTCGTCGACATAGATTTTGACCGATGTCATGTCGAGGTCGAGCGAGCCCTTTCCGAAACGGCGTTCACGTAGCTTTTTGGCGATGTGCCAAAGCTTGCCGATGTATTTCTTCAGCTTGGTCATCTCTACTTCGGTCACATCCTCCAATGAGCGCCCGGTGGAACCAGTCTGATGTTTTGGTGGCAGGGGCGTCTTGCGTATCTCAGTTAAGTCGTCCTGCTGCATGAAGGCGTAGGCCTGTTTGTAGGTAAGGCGCTTGTTGCTGTTTATGACGGTATTGGCAAACTTGACCTCAATGATGTCGGCCTTGTCGTTGAAGGTGATGAAACAAGTCTTGGTCAGACGGTCTTCGCCCTCGACGAGTGAGCAGAGACCGTTGGAGAGTGCGTGTGGCAACATGGGGATAACTGTGCCGACAAGATAGGTGCTGTTACCACGCTCTTGAGCCTCGCAATCAAGTGGTGAGCCAGGTTTCACGTAGGCACTCACGTCGGCGATGTGTACGCCGACGCGAGTTTTACTATCTTTGAGAAGCTCGAGCGAGAGGGCGTCATCAAAGTCTTTTGCATCATCGGGATCGATGGTGAAGGTAAAAAGGTCGCGGCAGTCTTGGCGATTTCTGATATCTTCCGGGCGCACAACGTCGGGTATGCCCTTGGTCTGTTGCTCCACCGCTGTGGGGAATTTTGGATTAAGGTCGTATTTGTAAAGGATGGCTTTGAACTCGGCATCGGGTTCGTGAGTTCGGCCGAGTATTTCGATTATCTCACCTTCTGGGTTGAGGTGGCGCTGTTTCCAATCGAGCATTTTGACTACGACCTTGTCGCCCACTTTAGGTATGGGTTTGAGACCAGAATTTTTTGGATCGGGCACGAGGATATCATGAATGATGCGCGGATCGTCGGGGATCACATACATGGCATGTTTAGCCTGTTCGAGGGTGCCGGGGATGGTGATACGGGCGCGTTTGAGTATACGGATGACACGGACATTGGGTTTCTCGTCTGGCTTGTACTCGGGGCGCTGTTGACGGCCTTTGCCTCTAAAGTGACGGCGCTGATCTTCGACCTTGCGGGTCAGCACGGTATCGCCGTGCATTGAGACGCCTGTGTCTTCGGATTTGACTGGGTAGCCGTCACCAATGGGATCGGAGTCTGGAATAAGGATGGCGGAGCCGCTCTGGCGAAAAATTAGGCGACCACTGACGAGGTCGGCATCTTCGGGGATGCAGAGTCGATCCTTTTTAAGCCGAGCGATCTCGCCCTGTTCGAGCATTTTGTCCAGTAGTGCATGGGCTTCTTTAGTGGCGTCTTGATCGAGCTTAAGGACGCTAATGATCTCCATACGGCGCATAGGTAGGTAGTCTTTGGCTCCGAGGAGTTTGAGTAGTTTTTGTCGTAAATCCATATTCGGTAAATTTATAGAAGCGAAACTCTTATCGCTTATTGGTTCGTTGAAAATGCGACAAGAGTGTCGCCCCTACTCATCCATTATCCTCCTTGGGATAGTAAGCGGCAGCGCCTTCGAGGCCGAGAGTGATAGTGATGTTAAGGAAGGTTATCTCGCCCATAGAATGGCAGAGTAAGAAGCGATGCTCGCGGTGCATCTCGGCTAGCTCCTTACGCAATTGGCGCATTTTTTCTGTGCTGGAGATCTGGTCGGCACACATGCAGGTGCGCAGGTGCTGCACACGTGGGAGGGCGAAGCCGAGGCGACGCTTCATCAGGGTGCGCTCTTCGCGTTGATACTGTTTGCTTGTTTCGACATTGATCAACTCTGTGCAGAGATTAACCACGGGTAGGTTATTCTTAAAAAACTGTGGGAGGTAGAGCGAGCGGCGACCCTCGTAGCATTGTTGGTCAAAGTCGATCGCGCGGACGCGATATTGACTTCCCTCGAAGTCAGGCGTGACCTCGACGACGTAATTGTATGCACGCATATCGCCGAGTAGACGGACAAAGCTACGCTCATTGAATTTAATAAACTCTTTAGCCAAGCGTACTTCATGTAGGTCTGAGTGGGAAAGGAAGTCGCGGATGAAGTCATCTCCAGGCACGCCAATGATATGCTCTTCAATCAAAGTATCTTCGTGCACGATAAAGTTGATGTGATTAGGTGAGAGTAGTTCCTCTAATTCAAGGCCGTAGACGCGGGAGGCGTCGGCTTTTTTAACGTAAAAGTAATCGTGGTTGTCGTTGTATTGATTTACGACGCGCACGCGCAGGGGCTTGGTGTTACCGAAGGTGCAGAAGTCGACGCGGTCGATGTAGAGGTTGGGCAGAATAGACTCGTCACCTCCAGAACGTAGAAGCACATAGATCTTTTTCAGGCCGTCGTAGAGTTCGCGTCCAAATTGCTGTTCGTAGATGAGGGTCTGCCAAAGGGTATCTTCGCCGCTCTTATTAATGAGGGGAAAAGAGTCCTCGTATTTGAGCATGTCCTCATAGCTGACAGGAAGATCCATCGCTCTGTTGAATTCACAGAGATACTTCCTAAAGAGGGCATTGATGGGGAAGAACTGCTTTCGATGTTGGGTGGCAGTTGACTGCATAAACTATATTGAAATGCTCGGTAGATTAATGGCGAATGAAATATCTTAATTTTAAGATTGCCGCAAGTTAGCGTCTCATTGTTTTCTGTCGATGGCTGGGGCCTATGCAACGTCTGACTAGCTAACCCCGTCAGGCCCGGAAGGGAGCAGCGGTCGTTGGTTGAACGTGTGCTGTAGGTTACCTGGCCACTTTTTTTGTAGGGCTTGCGCCCTTTGGGCTAGAGGTGAAAGAGGAATGATGGATGGGTAGAGATTGGAATGCAGCTTATGAAGGAGGGGATACGCCTTGGGATAAGGGCTATGCATCACCACCTTTGATTGAATTTTTGAAGCTTCAGTCAGTTTCAGGTCGAGTGCTGGTGCCTGGCTGTGGAGCGGGGCACGATGTACGAGCGCTGGCGTCGGAGGGCGTCGAGGTGGTCGGATTGGATATTGCGCCGAGAGGAATCGATAAGGCGGAAACATTTCCAGTTTCCTACGACGAACGCTATGAGTTGGGTGACTTTTTGAATTTAGGAAAGCAGTATTATCACTCATTTGATTGGGTCGTGGAGCACACCTGCCTCTGTGCGATCGATCCGTGCGAGCGCGAGGCGTATGCGAGATCAGTTGTTCAAGCACTGAAGCCGAACGGAAAGTATCTAGCGATATTTTTTCGAGAAGTTAATGATTACCAAGCTAATGGGCCGCCGCATCCAATCAGCCGAGAACAGAGTGATGCTTTGTTTGGTGAAAGCTTTGAGCTGATCAAATCTTTTGTGCCGCAACAAACGTACCCAAGCCGAGCAATTGGCGCGGAGGAGGTTTGTTGGATGCGGTTGAAAGCTTAGCCGTATGGTGCCCCTTCCTTACCACATAGTTGGGCTGACGTGGTCAACGATTGTATCGCGGATACTGAAATCGAGCTCGGGAAGAAACTGAAGGCCAGTAAGTTTTTCGATCTCTGCGATCGAGCTCAAATAATCGTTTAGATTTTGACTCTCTGCATCGGTCGGAATAATTAAGGCCAGTACGCGTAGACCACCTTGGTGGGTAAGATCAAAAGCGATGGTGTAATAGGCGTCAGGCAGTGAGATAGCAGAGCCGAAATTGGAGCTCTCGGGCAGATAGGCGGGACCTAGGTAGATCCAGACCTCGCCGAAACGTTTTGGGTAACGCTGTGTGAACTCGTACATTACTTTTTTCCACACGCCGTTTACGAAGGCTTCGGTCATGGGAGCGTAATTGGTGGCAAGCTTGGCATCGATGGCGCCGCTCTCTCCGTGTTGGCCAATAAGCGCTTTGGCGGGAGCAATCGGTTGCGGCAGCCATTTGCCTAGAGTCATGTTCTGCGCGCTGAGCCTTGGTATGCGGGCATCAATCTGGAGCAAGCCGTCAGTATCGGCTTTTTTACGCTTGGTATCGTCTAGTCGGATCGCGATGCACGCTGTCTGTTGGCTACGCTCATTGAAAAGATTGATGTAGCTCGGTTGTAGGAGCACACGAATTGGCATGCGGCTGTTTGGAATGCCTGCTAGAAAAGGTGTCTCTGGGTCGCGTCCGAGTTCACCACCTTCGACGACCATGCCAACGCTCGATGGGATTGCATCGTAGAGACTGTCGAAAATTGGCGTTATTAGTGCAGGCATTGCCCCGTGCGTTCGTGAGCTATTGATAGCTGATAAAGCGACACGCTCCATCTTCGCACGTATTTCAAATGAACTGAAATAATAAATGCCACCAACAGCTAGGATGGCTATCGAGAGTCGAACAAGTAGCTTGAGGAGCCAGTGTGAATGATTGGCCTGAATACGTGATTTAGACTTAGCTTTTCCCCGAGCCAATCGCTTATTTTTGGTTTTCTTTTTTGCGCTCCTATTAGCCATCAATGTTTTATAAACTTAGCCCATGAAATCATTCAAGGGCGAGCTTTTCCAACTTTGGTCGAATTACTATCTGGCAATAAGGTGCGTTTGGATTAAGCCGATAGTAATCTTGATGGTAATCTTCTGCGGGGTAGTAGGTGGTAGCGGCGGTGATCTCAGTGACAATTGGAGCAGTAAAGTTTTTTTGGGCAGTAACTCTGGAGGCTTCGGCGGCTTTCCGTTGAGCCTCATTGTGGTAAAAGATTGCCGAACGATATTGAGTGCCGATATCCGCCCCCTGACGATTTAGAGTTGTGGGGTCATGTGAACGCCAGAGCCAATCAAGTAAAGTCTCATAGCTAACTATTTCTGGGTCGTAATGAATCTGTGTGATTTCGGCGTGTCCAGTAGTACCTGAGCAGATTTCGCGGTAGGTCGGATCCTCGACCTCGCCCCCCATGTAGCCAGATTCGACTGCATGGACACCGTCGAGTTGCTCAAAGACCGCTTCGACGCACCAGAAGCAGCCGGCACCGAAAGTCGCGATGGAGAGAATTGTATTCACTTTACTTTTTTCATGTTAGTCAGTCGCAATACATCTACTAACGAGACGGATTTATTATTTAACTTTAACTTCATATTGGAGTACGACAAGCGAACACAGTATTTTAGAGTGAAATAATACCTGGCACTTGGGCAACACGTTGGTAGATAGCGATCACTTCGTCACTGGAGTGCATGTTCATTTCCATCGTGTAGCCGATAAAGCGCCCGCTGGAGGACTCATTAGATTTGACGGGATCATCTGCAAAGAGGTCGAGTACTGTTTGGCACTGGTCTCTGGGCACGATAAATTTAAAAGGAAAAAGGCATGGCCAGTCGTAGTTCGCATCCAGAGAGGAGCGGAAGGAGTCAAGGGATTCGTCGTCTTTCATTTTGTTTTTAACAAATTTCTAGGGG
>CESN01102254.1_pt1 | contig 14599 bp, 18 predicted proteins | sample 531181 | NCBI WGS metagenome assembly CESN01 (sample SAMEA2621990, study PRJEB7988) | marine metagenome | isolation source: saline water (ENVO:00002010), including
GTAGCTCAGTTGGTTAGAGCACGGGACTCATAAGCCCGGGGTCGGCAGTTCAAATCTGCCTCCCGCTACCAAGCATTACAAACGATTATCAAATATCACACACTGAAACTTTCTTGACGTAACAGTGTTTTACAACACATTTTGCTTACATAAATTTTCATTAGATGCTATTGGCAAGTAAAAACAATTTAAACTAATAAACATATCTTTATTGACTGTCTCCACCCGGTTTAGTAATGGTAACTATTAGCTTACTATTTAGAAAACAGTAGCAAATATATATGATTGAATAATTTATATCATATATTTTTTTATAATTAATTAGATAAAGAAAAAGAGAGAATTATATGAGTTACGAAAAAAAAAATGTATCATTTGAAATTTATACAGATACAGACGAAATGTTAAGTGATATTGTAAAAAATTACAATCTCAAAGATAAATCAAAAGCTATCAGATGTTTATTAGATTTTGTATTAGAAGAGAAAAATAGTTGGGACAATCTTTTTAAAAAAAAAAGATGCAATCATTGTAGAAAAAAATAGCTTAATGGCCAGGAAATTTTATAAGACTGAAAGTTTTATAGTTTTTTGATTTCAGCTTTTTGTTACCTGGTAAATCAAATAAATCAATCAAAAAAATAAACGCTGTGACTTTCGCTTTGCTTCTTTCTATAAGCTTTGCAGCCGCAAGCGCTGTTCCTCCGGTTGCGATCAGGTCATCAATAACTAGCACCTTGTCAGAATTTTTTAGAGAAGTTTTATGAACTTCAATTGTATCATAGCCGTATTCTAATTTGAATTTTTGAACAAGTGTTTTTCCAGGTAATTTGTTTTTCTTTCTAATTAAGATCAATGGTTTTTTTGTTAAATAACTTAAAACAGATGCAAAAACAAATCCTCTGGATTCAATAGCAGCGATTTTTGTAAAGATTAATTTTTTTGTAATATTTTTCATTTTTTTTATAGTAAAATTAAAGGCCTTATTATTTTCAAGCAAGGATGTGATATCACGAAATAAAATTCCTTTTTTTGGATAATTAGGAACATTTCTTATTATTTTTTCTAATTTCATTTTTCTATGTTTTAATATAACTAAACAAATATGAATAAATTAGCAATAATTGGAGGAAGTGGTTTGTATAATATTGACGAAATTAAGCATCATAAATGGATAACAATTGATACTCCTTGGGGCAAACCATCCGATCAAATTTTAGAGGCAAATATTGAAAATAAAATAGTTTATTTTTTACCTAGGCATTCAAGAGGTCATAAAATTAATCCATCTAATATAAATTTTAGAGCAAACATTGACGCTTTGAAACAGTGTGGTGTTTCAGATATAATTTCCGTCTCAGCTGTTGGTTCTTTAAAGGAAGAATTAGAACCCGGGAAGTTTGTTCTTGTTGATCAGTTTATTGATAGAACTTTTACAAGAAAAAAAACTTTTTTTGATAAAGAGATTGTTGCGCATGTATCTATGGCTAAACCAACTAGCCCAGGATTAATGAGGGCTTGTGAAGAAGTGTTTAAAAAATTAAATTTTAAATATAAATCCGGTGGCACTTATTTAGTTATGGAGGGGCCTCAATTCTCATCTTTAGCTGAGTCTAATTTATATCGTTCTTGGGGATGTGATGTGATTGGTATGACCAATATGCCAGAGGCGAAATTAGCTAGAGAGGCAGAAATTCGCTATACTTCAGTAGCCATGGTTACAGATTATGATTGTTGGCATGAAGATCACGATGATGTATCCGTTGAACAAGTTATAAATACATTGTTAAGTAACGCGAATAATGCAAAAAAAATGATTATTGAAGTTGCTAGAAGTTTTGAAGACTTTATTGAACCAAACGATCCTGCAAACAATTGTTTAGATACCGCCATAATAACTGACAGATCACAATGGACAGACTCTACAAAACAAAAATTAATAAATATTGCAGGAAGAGTTTTGAAAAAATAGATGAAAATTGATGGTAAGCATTATTTCACTATTTGGTATGACGAAAAAGAAGATAACGTTTGCGTAATTGATCAGACAAAACTACCTTTTGAGCTTAAAATAAAAAAACTTAACACATACCAAGATGGTTTTTCAGCAATAAAAGATATGCTAGTCCGTGGAGCCCCTTTAATCGGAGCGACAGCAGCTTTTAGTTTGTATTTAGCTGCAAAAGAAAATGAAGATATATCTTTCATAAATGAAAAAATTATTAATATTAAAACTGCTAGACCAACAGCAATTAATTTAGCGTGGGCAGCAGATAGAGTTTTTAAAAGCTTAGATAAAAAAAATGTTAAAAATTCAATTTTGAATGAATGTAAAAAGATTTGCGATGAAGATGTGAAGATTTCGGAAAATATAGGAAATAACGGATTAGAAATAATTAAAAATATAAAAAAAAATAAGGTAAATATTCTTACCCATTGTAACGCTGGTTGGCTCGCAACAATTGATTGGGGAACAGCAACAGCTCCAATTTACAAAGCTAAGGATTGCGGTCTAAATATTCATGTATGGGTTGACGAAACTAGACCAAGAAATCAAGGTTCGTCACTTACATCTTATGAATTAATTAATGAAAATATTAATCATAATATAATTGTTGATAATACTGGGGGTCTTCTCATGCAAAAGGGCATGGTTGATTTATGTATTGTTGGAACTGATAGGGTCAGTGAAAATGGAGATGTTGCCAATAAAATTGGAACATATTTAAAAGCATTGGCTGCAAAAGATAATAACATACCTTTCTATGTTGCCTTACCAAGCACTACATATGACAAAAAAATAAAAAAAGGTGATGATATTCCTATAGAAGAAAGGTCGGATGATGAATTAAAATTAGTAACTGGCCTGGACGAAACAGGAAAACTAAAAAAAGTAAATATATATCCAAAAAATAGCAAAGGGTATAATCTAGGGTTTGATGTTACGCCAGCTAACTTAATTACAGGTTTTATTACTGAAAAAGGCATATTTAAACCACATGAATTAAGAAATATTTTTAAATGAATGATAAATTAATTAGAAGAAAAATAATTAAACATTCAAAATTACTAAATAAAACTAATTTGTCACCACTCAGGTCTGGAAATATCTCTGTAAGATTTAGAAATGGTTTTTTAATCACTCCGAGTGGTATTAAATATGATTCTTTAAAATCTAGGGATATTGTTTTTGTAAGTCTTTCAGGAAAATTTAGAAAAAATAGTCTTAAGCCCTCATCTGAATGGAAGTTTCATAAAGATATTTATAAGAATAAGCCACGTTCAAACGCAATTGTTCATTGCCACTCAAAAAATGCTTTGGTTCTATCGTGTTTAAGAAAAAAAATACCAGCTTTTCACTATATGGTAGCCGTTGCAGGAGGTTCAGATGTTAAATGTGCAAAATATGCAACCTACGGTACCAATAAGTTATCCAGTAATATTATCTCAGCATTAAATGATAGAACAGCATGTTTAATAGAAAATCATGGACAAGTATCATTTTCAGATAATCTTGAAAATGCTTTTGAATTAGCTCAAGAAGTTGAATATTTAGCTGATCAATACCTAGAATGTTTAAGGGCTGGGAAACCTAAAATTTTGAAAATTCCAGAAATGAAGAAAGTTTTGTTAAAAGTTAAAAACTATAAACAATAGTCTCTAAAGGTTAAAGGTTGATAATATTTAGAGACTCTATATACCGCAACTTATAAGCTAAAATTTTGTCGAGATCTCTGATGAACAAAATTTAAAAGTTTAAGTTTTAGTATGCTTTAATTTTTTACAAGGAGGGAAGCCAGATGAATAAAGCAGGCGAGCACATTACATTAGATTTTTTTGGAGTTTACAAAGATCACCCGGTAGAATTTTATGAGAATATTTTCAAAAAAATTGCGGAGGCAGCAAAAGTAGAAATAGTAAATATTTCAAAATATATTTTTACCCCTCATGGTGTAACACTTTTATGCCTATTAAAGGAAAGTCACATGAGCTTCCACACCTTTCCAGAAAAAGGAATTGTAAGTTTTGATTTTTTTACATGTGGTGTTGTAAGTCCTAGTATATCTCTAGAAATTTTGAAAAAAGAATTACCTCACACTTCAGTAATAAAGAAGGATTTCGATCGTGATACAATTCATCATTATAAAGATATCTATAGCACTGAAGGTATAAAGAAATTTTATATGGTTGAGGAGATAATTAAAAATTTTAAATCAGATGCCGGTCAACATATTGAGATATTAAAATTAAAAGAATTTGGAAATGCGTTATTTATTGATGGTGAGATACAAGTTGCTGAAAAAGATGAAAAATTATATTCGAGTACATTTGTTAAATCGGGACTCAGATTATCAACAAAGAATTCTACTGCTGCAATTATTGGGGGTGGTGACGGTGGCGTAGCAAGAGAATGTGTAAAAAATAATTTTGATTATATTGATTGGTTTGAATTGGATAAAGAAGTTGTGAACGCATGCCAGCGATATTTACCAGCAGTATTTAAAAATATTCATAAGAGTAACAATGTAAATTGTATATGGGGAGATGCATTTAGAAATATTGTTAATTGTGAAAATGAAAAATATGATCATTTATTTATTGATTTGAACGATGATCAATTCTGTATTGATCTCGCAAAAAAAAATATTAATGAAATTAAAAGAATTACAAAAAAAAAAGGTGTAATTACTGCTCAAGTGGGTTCAAAAGATAAAAAATCAATTCAAGTAGATAATTGGAAAAAAACTTTAGAAAGTACCTTTGGAAATTCTAAAATGTCTCAAGTATATATTCCAAGTTTTGATTGTAACTGGAATTTTATTAGTTCTGTAAACAAATAATGAAATTTAATGCTGCTTGCTTACAGCTAACGTCAAATGACCAACCAAAAGAGAACCTTGATCAAGTTATAAGATTATCCGATCAAGCATTACAAGAAGGAGCTCAATTAATATGTACTCCAGAAAATACATTTCTTTTTACTCTGGATAAAATTACCTTAGAAAAAAAATCTGAAGATTATGAAAAAGGATATTGCATAAATGAGATAATTAAATATGCAAAGCAAAGTAAAGTTTGGTTTTTAATTGGCGGAACCCCTGTTAAATTTAAAAATTATATTTTCAATAGGTCAATATTAATAAATTCTGGAGGAAATATTGTATCTACTTATGATAAGATTCATATGTTTGATGTTAATTTACCAAATGGAGAAATATATCAAGAGTCAAAAAATTTTAAACCTGGGAAAAAATTAATTATTTCTCAATTACCCTGGGGAAATTTAGGTTTATCGATTTGTTATGATTTAAGGTTTCCAAATCATTATAGGCAACTAATGAAAATGGGAGCTGATTTATTATCGGTTCCTTCAGCATTTACTAAAAATACAGGTGAAAGACATTGGCATATTCTCTTAAGATCAAGAGCAGTAGAAAATTTTTGTTATGTTTTAGCGCCTGCACAAACTGGTAAGCATTTTAATAAAAGAGAGACGTATGGTCACTCATTAATTGTTTCACCTGATGGTGTAGTTTTAAATGAAAAAAAAGAAGGTAATGGATATATAGTTTCTGAAATTGATGTTGAAAAAGTGAAAAAAATTAGATCTGAAATACCTTCTACTAATATTGATTAGTATTTATTATAACTTTTAACTTCACTTATGTTAGAACCCGAAATTTGATTTATTTTGTTTTTAACTTCAGCTCGATTATCATTTTCTATATAAACACTCCTAGCTAAATTAACAAATTTTTCATCAAAAGTTTTGTTTCTTTCACAATCACGTTTTTGATCTTCAATACTCCAAAGTTTAGTATTAATTTTTTTTAAGTTATTATACAAAGACCATATATCCTTTGTCATCCTTACATTATTTTTTAAAGTTGTATTTAAACTTTCTAATTCTCTGGATACAGTTTTAATTTTTTCCAAATCTTTTATATTTTCTCGCTTGATTTCTAAAATACTGATTTTGTCTAAAAGTTCACCCACAGAAATTTCAGCAAAAATTTTATTAGCTGTATTCATATCTTATTGATAATATTAAATTTGATTATGTCAAATATTCTAATTATCAAGCACGGTTCTCTTGGCGATATTGTTCAAATATCTGGAGCTTTGAAAGATATTCGAAATCAATTTAAATGCAAAAAAATTTATATTTTAACTACTTTTAAATTTAAATATTTATTTGAAAAATGTCCATATATTGATGAAGTGCTTGTAGATAGAAGATTACCTAGGTGGAATTTTTTTTATTTATTAAATCTTATAAAAAAAATAAGAGCTTTTAATTTTGAAATTTGTTTTGATCTGCAAAACTCATCTAGAACTAATTTTTATAGAAAAAATTTTAATATTAAAAACTGGTCATCTTCTATAACAATCTTAAAACAAGGCGAAACAAAAAAAGAGTTTGATAAAAATGGAGTTATAGAACGTTTTAAAGTTCAATTAGATAGATCAAAAATAAAAGATACATCAAATGTATTAAGTCCTGATTTTTCATGGGCAATAGATTCCAATTTTGAGATTAATGCACAAAAATATATTTTTTTAGCCCCTTTCTCTTCGCCAAAATCAAAATATAAAGTGTGGCCTCATTTTAAGGGATTAATTGACACACTAAGTAAAAGATTGCCAGAGTATGAATTAATTACTGCCCCAGGTCCAAATGAAATAGGCTTGTGTAAAAATATGAAATTAAAAATGGTATTATTTAATAATAAACCAATTAATATCTGTCAACTTTCCAAGGTTATAAAACAATCCTCTTTTGTGGTTGCCAATGATACTGGACCTGCACATATAGCAGCACATTTAGGGTGCAGGGGTGTAGCATTGTTTGGTCATCACACATCTGCTCGTAAAGTAAGCATAGAAACAAAAAATTTTAAGATTATTGAAAGAAAACATTTAGAAAATATTACTCAAGATCAAGTTGCAAAGTTTGTGATTGACAAAATTTCTACATAAAAAAATATTTGTAAAAACCAATTATTGAAAAGGGAAGTTGTAAAGCAAAGTTTACTAAAACAGCTTTATCTTTATTTATGTAACCATGAATTATCCAGGCAACAATACCAGGACCATGAAAAAAAATATTTAAAGGATATATATTTAGATACATTAATAAAATTCCAAGAAATACAAGTATAGTTCCTAACCATTTTAAGTTTTTTTTTATAAAATTCATTTAATTTATTTTTATCAAATCTAAGTACTTTTTTATTTGAGCATCCCATAAAAATTTTTTTGAAAGTTCTTTTGCATATTGACCCATAGATTTAAAATTGTCTTTTTCCATCATTTTAATTAAACTTTCATAAATCTCTTCATGTTTTTCACCGTCACACAATAAACCACTTTCTTTATGTTTAATAATATCCGATGCACCTCCGACAATACCTCCAATAGAAGGTGTTCCATATTTTGCAGCTTCTAAAAAGGAAATTCCAAAACCTTCAACGGATTTCTTTACTTGAATTGAAGGCATAACAAAAAAATCAGCTATTTTTATTAAAGAATTTTTTAATTTTAATGATACGTCACTTATGAAAATAATATTTTTTTTTAAATTAAGATTTTCCACCTGATTTTCTAGATTTTTTCTTTCTTCACCATTACCGATAATAACATATCTAAAATCTTGATATTTTGCCTCAAAGTTTTTTAAAGCTAATAATGTTTGCTCTAAACCTTTTCTTTTTTCTAATCTACAAACTGTAACAATTTTTGGATTAGAATTACCGTAAATTTCTAAGGCAGCATTTTCGTCTAAATTTTTCTCAGCTTCATCAGTTCCTGGATTAATTATTACAATTTTTTGTTTTGGTAGACCTTTTTCAATAGCTAAATTTTTAGTGAATATAGAATTAGCAATTATATGTTGAGCTTTTGACAATGAGTTTATCATACGTGTATTTAATATTGAACCAATTGGATGATTAATTTCTTTTCCATGTATTAAGCAAATTGTTTTGACTGACTGACATGTGTTTTTTGACAGTTTTTCTAAACTTTTCCAATGGTCGGAAATTAAAGCCGAAATACTTTTATTTCTGCGAATATAATCTTGTATTTGATTTGCTTTCCTAAATTTTCTAATAAATTTAAAACCTTTTATTCTTTCGATTTCATATTTTTGTTTTTTATCAAAGTCGTCAAAATTTTTTTTGTCGTCTGCATAAACTTTTACTTGAGCATATCCTGATAAATGCTTAGCAATATCTGCCATGAGTATTTGTATACCACCCATATCAGGAAGAAAATTTCTTGCAGTAATAACTATCACTTTATTTCCATTTGATATTACATCCCATGCTTGGGAACTGTTCTTTTGGACCTTCTTCAGTTTTAGATATTTTTATCATTGCTCTCATTAGTTCATTTGTGCTATTTTTTACTGGATTTAAGTTTTGCATTTCTCTTAATCGCCCGCGATATTGGAGTTCAAGTTTTGAGTTATATCCAAAAAAATCAGGTGTACAAACTGCTCCAAAATTCTTTGCAACTTGTTGTGTTTGATCTATTAAATAAGGAAATCGAAAATTGTTTTGATTAGCAAATTTTTTCATATTCTCATAGCTATCATCGGGATAATTGATTGTATCATTAGGCATAATCGCAACAGAACCTATGTCATAATTTTTAAGTTTATTAGTTGTGAAAATTAAATCTCTAATTATCGATTTGACATAAGGACAATGATTACAAATGAACATAATTAGCGTCCCTTTTTTTCCTATAATATCTTTTAGTTTGTAATTTTTTTCATCAACAGATTTAAGATTAAAATCATATGCTCTGTCCCCAAACTTACAAATAGGCGTTTTTTCAAGTGCCATAATAAATAATATTATATATATACCTTAATTATGATTCATCAACTTGGAGATAAGATAGTGAAAAGAGATGGTAAGAACTGGGTGGCAGATAGCGCAAAAGTCGTAGGCGATGTACATTTAAAAAATGATTGTAGTATTTGGTTTGGTGCAGTTTTAAGGGGTGATATTGAAAAAATCACTATCGGTGAGGGGACTAACGTCCAAGATAATAGCATAGTTCATACTGACAATGGATGTGAATGTATTATTGGATCTGGAGTAACTATTGGTCACATAGCAATAATACATGGATGTACAATCAATGATGATAGTTTAATTGGTATGGGAGCAACAATTTTGAATAATGCTAAAATAGGAAAAAACTGCATTATTGGTGCGAATTCTTTGATCACTGAAAATAAAGATATTCCAAATAATTCATTGGTGATGGGATCTCCAGGAAAAATCATTAGAGAGGTTTCAGATGCAGAAATTGATGCAATTAAAGAAAATGCAAAAAGATACTCAGAGAATTGGAAGAATTACAAAAAAGGATTTAAGTAATTTAAGGTACCAACCATTCTGTTGATTGTTTACCATTTTTATCTATCCATATCTTTGCTCTTCTGTGACCTTGAGACGCTAAATATAACCATTCCATTTCTTTGATTTTACTTTCAATAACACAAAAATTTTCAAAGCCAATTTCAGTGTCCTCAATGTTTGGATTTTTACCCTCCAATTCTTTTGGATATCCAGAGCTAGGACCTATGGAAATTGAACCTGGTACATTTTTTGAAAGATAGCACTTTCTGCTTATTATTTGAGTTTTTTTCCAGGCATCTTTTGTTACTTGATTTTTATGATGAATAATGGCTTCTCCTTGAGCTCTAACCTGTATTTTTCTTTTTTTGTTATAAAATAAAAAGTAGATATTATTGTTTTTTTTTAGTGCATCTATTTTTGATGATCTGAAATCAGTATGAAATCTTAGAATTCTTTTATCTTTAAAAGCACCCCTTAAAACAACAACCCGTCCATCTGAAAAATTCTCTTTATTTATAATTACAACTGGTAATCTAAATTCCTCAGATCTATCTACAACACCTCTTGATAATAAAGTCCAAATTTCATCAAATATTAACTCTTTTTTATTATAAAAATTCGGAATTCTCTCGCTCACTTTAATTATTTTTTAGGAAGTAATGTGATTAGACTCGAAGTATCAAATCTATTACCCTCATTTTTTTGAACTTGTGCATAATATTGATCTATAATTTCTGTTATTGGTAAAAACGACCCATTAATTTTTGCTTCATCTATAGCAATCTTAAGATCTTTTCTCATCCAGTCAACAGCAAAACCATAATCAAATTTATCATTTAACATTGTCTTATATCTATTTTCCATTTGCCAGGATTGAGCCGCACCCTTTGAAATTACCTCAACAACATCCTCAACATTTAGCCCTGCATTTTGTCCAAACCTTAAACCTTCAGATAGACCTTGAACTAAACCAGCAATGCAAATTTGGTTAACCATTTTTGCAAGTTGACCGCTTCCAGATTTCCCTAAAAGTTTAATTTTTTTACTGTAACATTTAATTAAAAGTTCTGCTTTGTCGAAATCTGATTGCTCACCGCCAACCATTACAGTTAATACTCCATTTTCTGCTCCAGCTTGACCACCTGAGACAGGCGCGTCTAGAAAACCAAAGCCGTTTTTAGTAGCTATTTCAGATAGCTCCCTAGCAACCTTTGCAGATGCAGTTGTGTTATCTACAAAAACAGCACCCTTTTTAATATTTTGAAAAGCACCATCAGAACCAATAGTTACTTCTTTCAGATCATTATCATTGCCAACACATGAAAATATAAAATCAGCGTCTTTAGCTGCATTAGCAGGTGTTAGTGCAGTTTTACCTTTATAATTATCTATCCATTTGTTGGCTTTTGCAGATGTTCTATTATAAACTGTTACATCGTGACCAGCTTTTGATATAAACCCAGCCATTGGGAAACCCATAACACCCAAACCTATGAAAGCAACCTTATGTGACATCAAATTTACTCCTTGTTAAAATGTTGAACTATAAATTTATAAAATTAAATTTTAAATACCTTTTTTTTGGTTTCCTGATGACTTTTTGTTCAAGTTTCGGGCAAACTTTTTTCATAGGTATCTTTAATCCATATATAAGGCAAGATTTGAATTTAAGCCACTCAGAATTTGGTGGAATATACTCAATTGCGACACTTATTAGTAGTATTGTTATTATTTGGATTGGAAAAAAAATTGATGATTTCAAGCTCATTAATTTTGCAATTTTTGTTATTCTATCATTGTTGTTTTCCGCAGTTTTCATGAATCAGTTAACTGGATATATTCATTTAATTTTCGCATTTTTTTTTCTAAGATTGTTTGGACAAGGTTTGATGAGCCACACATCCAGTACAGCAATGGCAAAATTTTTTACAACAAATAGAGGTAAAGCCTTAGGAATATCTTGGCTAGGTTTGACATTAGGTGAGGGTATTTTACCAGGCTTAGTTACTTTATTAATAAATTTTATAAACTGGAAGCAAATTTGGTTAATAATAGCCGTTTTTTTACTAATTATTGTATTACCATTAGTAATATATTTATTAAATGACTTTAAAGATAATTCTGTAGAAAATGAAAGACTTAAAATTAATTTAAATATAAAAAATTGGACTAGATTAGAAGTTTTAAAAGATGTTAAATTTTATTTTCTATTACCAGCAATTTTATGTCCACCTTTCTTGATAACAGGTATATTTATTAACCAATTTTTTTTATTTGAAAATTTTAATTGGGGAGCAAATTATATTGCTCCAAGCTTCATTGCATATGCTATATTCACACTAATATCTCTACAAATATCTGGCTTTTTAATTGATAGATATAGCGCTATCAGAGTTCTGCCATTTTATTTAATTCCAATGATATTCGGTTTTATAATAAGTATAATTTTAAAATTTTGGATATCTCCTATACTATTTTTCATTTTTATTGCCATAACTAACGGCGCAGCAAATGTACTAATAACCTCAACTTGGTCTGAAATGTATGGAACTAAACATCTTGGAGCTATTAGATCAGTAACAGTATCCTTAATGGTTTTCTCTACATCTTTAGCGCCTGTGTTATTTGGTTATTTAATTGATTTTGGATTATCTTCAAAAGAGATAATTTATACTATGCTTGTCTATACTATTTTTTCTAATCTTCTACTTTTAACAAAAATTAAAAGTTATAGACCTGTTATTATAACTTGAATTTTAAGATAATGTTATTATAAGCAGCGACTATGGCAAGAGTTACAGTTGAGGATTGTTTAGAAGTGATAGACAATCAATACGATTTAGTGATTTTAGCAAAAGAAAGAACTTTGCAAATTGGGGCAGGAGCAAAGTCAATGGTTTCTGAAGATAGTGATAAAAAGACAGTTTTATCGTTACGCGAGATTGGTGATAAATTGTTAGATCAAAAAAGTTTGGAAATTCAGACTATAGATAGGGCACGAGAGCATCCTGATGATACGCTTGAACATGAGGAATATGATGAGCCAGAGGGAGATGCATTTGAGGAAATTTATAAAGGTGAAGTTTCGAAATCAGGACAGGCAATATTGCCATCAAAAAGATCAAGAAAAGTACCAGCTTCAAGTATGAAAACTAATGATGAAGTTGAAGAGGATGATGAATTTTCTGATGAAAAATCGGAAATATTAGTTGATAAAAATCCTGAGGATTAAGTCAGTTAGATATCAAATTCTTTTAAAATTTTATCTCTATTCTGGTCTAAGTTAGGTATATCACCCCTTGTTAATTCATCTTCATATGATGACATTTTAATCGGATTTCCAGCCATTTTAAATTCGCCTATTTTATTATGTATTGCTTTTACAATCATATTCCTAGCTTTCGTTTGTGAACTTTCAACTACCTCTTTAATATTATTTATTGGTCCACAAGGGATTTTTTTTTCTTCAAAGATATTGCACCACTCAGATGTAGTTTTATTTTGTAATTTATTTTCGAGTATTTTTTTTAATTCTTCAATATTTTTATTTCTACTAGCATTAGATTTAAAGTTTTCATCATTATGCAAATTTAAATTTAGAGCTTTACACATGCCTTCGAATAATTTGTCATTTCCTGCGGCTATAATTATATAACTATCTTTGGTTCGAAATGCTTCAAAAGGTGATATAGATGGGTGTCTAGAACCCATTGGTTTTGGAATTTCACCTTTGGAAAGATATCTCGCTATTGCATTTTCCAGTATTGCAACTTGACAGTCTAACATCGCAATATCTAAATACATTCCTTTACCGGTTTTTTGTCTGTCATATAATGCTGCATTGATTCCAATAGTAGTAAAAAGCCCTGCCGTAATATCGCCAATTGAAGTTCCCACACGGGTTGGCTCGCTATCTGGTTGACCAGTGACACTCATTAAACCACCCATACCTTGAACTACCATATCATAAGCAGGTAAATCTTTTAAAGGTCCCGTTTGTCCAAAACCAGAAGTTGAAGCGTAAATCAATTTTGGATATTTTGCCTTTAATTTTTCCCAACCATAACCCCATTTACTTAATGTTCCTGGTTTAAAATTCTCTACAAGAATATCAGCTTTATTAAGGATTTTATCGAAAATTTTTTTATCTTCATTATTTTTTAAATTGAGTGCAATACTTTCTTTATTTCTATTAAGAGACATAAAATAAGCGGATTGGTCTTGAATAAATGGTCCAAATCCCCTTGAGTCATCTCCCACTTCAGGTGCTTCAACTTTGATTACCCTTGCCCCTAAATCAGACAAAATCATCGTACAATATGGGCCTGCTAAAACTCTAGTCAAATCTAGTACCAATAATCCAGATAAAGGACCTTTATTAATCATTTTTAGTGTTATGCCAAATTGTCATTCATAGTCTTATCTTGTTGAACTTCATATCAAAATATAGTTCAATAGCCAATAATTTAACAAACGGGGGAGAAAATAAATGAACATTAAAAAATCATTTATATATCTGTTTACTGCTGTTTTCTTATTTGCGGGCACAGGTGAGTCATTTGCTAAAACTTTAAAAGCAAGTCATCAATGGCCAGGTACAAAAAATAAGTCAACTGGTAAATTTGATGTTCGTCACGAAATGGTACAAATCATTGCCGACGAAATGAAAAAAGCTAACGTTGGTGTAAATATTAGAGTTTACCCAGCAAAATCACTTTATAAGCCAAAAGAACAATGGAAACCTATGACGACTGGTCAATTGGATATTTCAGCATTTCCTTTAGCTTATGCTGCAAAGTTTCATCCAGAGTTTGATATTACTTTAATGCCTGGAATGGTTAAAAACCATAAGCATGCACTAAGAGTTAATAACTCACCGATGATGAAAGAAATAAAGAAAATCATTAATGATGCAGGTGTAATTGTATTATCAGATGCTTGGTTAGCTGGTGGTTTTGTTTCTAAAAAAAATTGCATAACGAGTCCAAGTTCTGTAAAAGGACAAGTATTCAGAGCCGCAGGAAAAGCATTTAACCAAATGCTCGAAGGTGCGGGCGCTGGTATTCAAGGAATGCCATCATCTGAAATTTACAATGGTCTTCAGACAGGAGTGTTAGATGGCGCAAACACAAGTTCTGGAAGTTTTGTATCTTACAGAATTTATGAACAGGTTAAATGTGCTACACCTCCAGGAAAATTTGGATTATGGTTTATGTATGAGCC
>CESN01006155.1_pt1 | contig 14518 bp, 15 predicted proteins | sample 531181 | NCBI WGS metagenome assembly CESN01 (sample SAMEA2621990, study PRJEB7988) | marine metagenome | isolation source: saline water (ENVO:00002010), including
TCAATAATCTCACTATCAAAATTTGGTCTTAATTCATCGCACATTGAGTGCATGGAATTGAACTCAAGCTCTGGCTCTGTCTCTAACTTTTGAATAAAATGACAATGCCAATAGAGCCTTTTTTTAAAAGAATTTAGGTCAGATTTGTGATTTGAGACCGGAAAAAAATCTGTAAGTTTCTGATAAATTTGTCTTATCGAGATCGATCCAAATGCTATGTGCGGTGATAACCTAGAGCATGAGTTTTCAGCATCAATTGGGCTGGACATTTTCTTGCTATAACCATCACATCTCTCAAACAAGAAACTATTAAGCAGGCGATCTGCTTCAAGAGAACCACCTTTTTGTATCTGCATATTCAAAGGAATGTGATCCTTAATTTTAGGATCGAATTTGTTAAGAGTAGGAATATCTACATCTAACCAATTCAAATTAGCTTTTGGATTCAATTTCAATGGTTGATCCATAATCTTATGCCAATGCTTAGACCAACTATCTCTATCAAAACTATCAAGCTGTATACCATGATCACTATAGGTATGAAATTGATCGTCTGCTTTGAAAAATTGCTTGAAACTATTGAGTTTAGAGCGAAAGTAATCTATGTCAGTTGAGTGATTGAAATGAATATTTGCTTTTGGATAATTTCTTACAATCCATTCTTGTAGTGAATTTAGATTACCCTCAAATATATGGATGTTTGAGCGCAATTCTTTCAATTCATTGTCTAAAGATACTAAACAGTCATATGCAAATTGAAATTGTATGGACGACTTACCATTTGAATTCCAGTAGTCTTTATCAAAGAGATAAATGACGAGATATTTTTGATTTTGAGAGCCATAATATAATGCCTCATTATCTTTAATTCTTAAGTTTCTATGTAATAAGACAATATCCATCTTTTTAAGGATTAATGATCTCTCCACTCCAATCGAAAATGTTACCAGAATCCTCAGAGGTAAGATTTTCAATAACATGTGTCATTTTTTCTACACTAAATTCCGGGGTAAATAATTTATCTTTATTCACATTTTTTTGAAATGGCTTGCTCAAGTTTGAGTCAACGGTTCCTGGTTGAAAACCTATTACAACTGCATTTTTATTTCGTCTACCGATCTCTATACTAAAGTTCTTGATAACTTGGTTAAGTGCAGATTTACTTGCCCTATAGGCATACCATCCGCCTAGCTTATTATCTGAAATACTTCCTACTCTTGCGCTTAAAAATGCCATAACACTTTTTGTTTGATTATTTAGTAAAGGAAGTAAATGCTTACCAATAATAGCTGGTCCTATGGTGTTGATTTTCAAGATTTCACTGAATGTTTCAAGATCAATGTCTCTAATACTTTTTTCTGGATTTATGCCATCTGCATGAAGGATCCCAGTTGCGACTATAACAGCATCAAGCGTTACATCGATTGAGGAAGCAAAGTCTTCAATAGCGGATTCATCGGTTATATCAGCAATGAAGTGCTTAATTCTCTTACTATAATTTTTAGTTTCTGCTCGTCCCAAAGTAAATATATTCTTAATATCAGTATTATTTACAAATGAAGATACAAAGGCATTGCCAATTGCACCATTTGCTCCTATTACTACAACGTTTTTCATCTTAAAATATAAAAATGGTGGGTCTGGGTGGACTTGAACCACCGACCTCACCCTTATCAGGGGTGCGCTCTAACCAAACTGAGCTACAGACCCAAAAATGGATTTAGCATTCTACAACTCATCGGTCTTTATGACAATTAACTTATTTTAAATGAATGGACTTATATAAAGTGTAATAAAGATAAAATAACATCACATATGTAAAGTACTTTAGCGCAGCTACAACGATAAAAATAAAAGCGTTTGTTATAAACAAGCTTCCAATAAAGAATCCTAATAAAAACTGACCACCTAAAAAAATGGTGGTGAGAAAAAACAATCTTGCGCCTTCTTGATCTGAGGCATTCCATGCATTACTCAAAGATTCAATAGCTCCCTTATCATCAAACATAATATAGGCAGGATACATTCCTAAACGACCAAATAAATAAAAACCAGGCAGAATAAGCAAAATCAAACCAACAGCCCATGCAATTGATGCCAACATTGTGCTCCAAAGCAAAGGAAAGAATTTTTTGATTGAAGCCCAATATATATTAAAAATATTAAAATCTGTTTTGTCATCAATGCTCTTAAATGTGAGCATCATAGCTCCATAAAAAGCCATGGTTAAAATAAGAGACAACAAAGACAAAATTAACAGCGGGAATGCAACAGGTTGGATAGTTTCAATAACTAAATCATTTGACATAGTTTCATTGATACCTAAATTCACTATGCCCAAGGATGCAACAACCTCAATGATTATGAGTGGTAAGCATAAATTTAATAAAATTAGAAAGTTATTTTTAAAAAAAAATAATGCGCTTAAAAGTTGATTAATAAAATTCATTACTTAACCTTTATTTTTTTAAACTTTCTTTTGCCAACCTGATATGTATCGTTTGATTGCTTGTTAACTGTATACTTATGATCTACAACTTTGGTCTCATTTATTTTTACAGCTCCTTGTTTGATCATTCTAATTCCCTCGGAGGAGCTTTTAACCATATCAGCAATCTTTAGCAGGTTTGCTAGTGGAATGCTTGAATCTGTAATTGTGCATTCAAATTCTTCAATATCTATTGGCTTTTGTTTGTTTGTGAATTGATTGGTGAAATTAATTTGCGCCTGCTTTGCTGATTTTTTATCGTGAAATCTTGTAATGATTTCATCCGCTAGAGCAATCTTGACTTCTTTTGGATTGAAGCCATTTTTTACTTGTTTTTTTTGTTCTTGGATCTCTTTTTGAGATTTAAAACTTAATAGTTCATACCATCTCCACATTAGTTCGTCAGAAACAGACATAATTTTTCCAAACATATCGTCAGGAGATTCATCTATACCAACAAAGTTATTTAATGATTTTGACATCTTCTTTTCACCATCCAACCCTTCTAAAATTGGAACAGTTAATATAATTTGAGGTTGAAGCCCGTAATTTTTTTGGATTTCTCTGCCAACAAGCAGATTAAACTTTTGATCTGTTCCACCCAACTCCATGTCTGCTTTCAGAAAAACTGAATCGTAAGCTTGAATAAGAGGATAAATAAGTTCGTGCATTGATATACTCCTATTAGCTTTGTATCTTGAATTGAAGTCATCTCTCTCTAACATTCTTGCTAAGTTATATTTTGAAGCTAATTCAATTAGGCCATCTGCTCCAAGCTTATTACACCATTCTGAATTAAATCTTATATCAGTTTTTTTTGGATCTAAGATTTTATATATTTGTTCCTTATAGGTCTTTGCGTTTATTTGTAGCTGTGAGTTTGTAAGTGGAGGTCTAGTTTTATTCTTACCAGATGGATCCCCGATCATACCTGTAAAATCACCAATGACAAAAATAATGTTATGGCCTAAATCTTGTAGGTGTTTCATCTTATTTATAAGTACTGTATGTCCTAAATGTAAGTCAGGAGCTGTTGGGTCAAAACCAACTTTTATGTTTAACTTTACTTTTTCAGCAAGTTTCTCTTTAAGCTCCTTTTCACCAATAAGTTCATCAGCACCGCGTAAGATCTTCTCAAAAACATCTTTCATAATATTTGTTTATTATATAGATTGAATGGCATTACTAAAAAAACTAAGCCTAAATATTCTATCAATTGCAATTTTATTAATATTTTTATTTGGATTATTTGTTTTTTATATTTTTAATGCTGAACTTAAACCGGTGATACAAAAAATAAACTTAACAGAGTCAATCGCAATTCCTAATATTCTGTTAACTCATAATACATTTCATGAGGTTGAATCTGGGGAAAATATGACCGTAATTTTTGAAAAATATAAAATCCCAAAAAATGAACCAGTCCCAAATGATAAAATAAAAGAGTTTAACAAATTAATAAGTGCGCTTGAAAAAACTGTGCAGAAAATGAAATGAATTTGGAGTGATTTTTAGTTAGTTATGTCATCTATATATGTTGGAATCATGAGTGGTACTAGTGCAGACGCTATTGATGCATGCGCAGTAGATTTCTCAAAGAAAAAACCATTAATCTTAGCCAAACATACTACTCAAATTCAAAATGATTTGCAGAGAAGAATCATTGACTTATCACAAGGTGAGAAGGTCTCAGTAAAACATTTTGGCAAACTAAACCAAGAACTTTCAAAAAAATTTAGTCAATGTGCTGAAAAATTAATTTCTAAAAAAGAATTGCGCTCAAAAAAAATTGAAGCAATTGGACTTGCTGGACAAACAGTATGGCATGCACCAAAGGATAAAAGTCCATTCACAATTCAACTGGGTGATCCAAACATAATTGCATCAAATAATGGAGTTAAAGTTGTAAGTAACTTTAGAAATTCACATATTGCGCTTGGTGGTGAAGGAGCTCCACTCACAACATATTTTCATGCAGATCTATTTGGGGCAAGAAAAAAAAGATTAATCCTAAATCTTGGGGGTATTGCAAACATTACTTTATTAGACAGAGGTACAATTTTGGGTACAGATATTGGCCCTGCAAATGCTCTAATAGATATATTTTGTCAAAAGAAATTAGGCATTAAATTTGATAAGAATGGAAAATTAGCTTCAAAAGGAAAAGTTGATAATGCTAGCCTTCAATCAATGTCAAAACATAGCTTCTTTAGAAAAAGATATCCTAAAACTACTGGTAAAGAATTATTTAACTATGATTTTATTCCAAAAAAATTATTAGCCAAAAATCCATGTGACTGTGTTGCAACATTAAATGAATTTTCCGCACTCATGATTTCAAAAGAAATTAATAAACTTATTGATGAGCCAATAGAAATTTATGCATGTGGTGGTGGAATTTATAACACAACACTCCTCAACAATTTAGAAAGGTTTTTAGATCACAACATACAAAGTACTGATGTCCTAGGCGTCGATCCAGATTATTTAGAATCAATGACTTTTGCATGGTTAGCAAGAAATACCATTTGCAGGATCAAAACTAAAGTCTATACATCTAAAGGATTAATTTATGGATATCTGGGCTCGATTACTGAAATTAGATAGAAAAAGATTCTCCACAACCACAAGTAGTTTTTGCATTTGGATTGCTGATTACAAATTTTGAGCCAGACAAATCTTCTACAAAATCTAGTGTTGAGCCATACAGATATGGATATGAAAGTGAGTCTAAAACAACGCTAAAGTCAGTAAAATTTATTTCGTCGTCATCAAATGCTATGTCTTGATCAAATTTAAAACCATATTGAAAACCAGAGCAACCTCCTCCAGTTACATAAACTCTAAATTTGTTTGAATCCGAAGTTTCAACAAGATTTAAGATCCTTGTTTTAGCAGATTCAGTAACTATTATTGATTGTGTCATCATTGAAATAGCATATTATATTTATAGTTATAACAAATCAAAGTCTTCTGTAAATTTTTTGACAGCATTCCAATCTGTAAATTCATATGACTTGGAAGTATCTGTTGGTCCACCTGTTATAAACATAATGAATTTAATAATGTGTTTGTCAAAGAATCGGTACTTTGGATAATCAATCTTGCCTGCAAATACTCCTATTTTATTGGGTTGCCAAGATGAAAGCCTTAAAAACTTGTTAACATAAGGGTTGGAATCGGGTGTTTGTTTTTCTGCCTTCCTGGCCACAGCATTTACAGTGAAGAAACCATTCTTAAGTTTTTGTATTTCGGCTAAATTATGATTGATGAATTTAATAATATTTTTATTATAATTACCATATCTAATGCTAGCGCCAAGTAAAAACTTATCATAATTAGAAAAGTTTATTATGGGCATTTCATTACAATCTATTAAGTCAACCATATTATTTGACAATGAGAGTTGCTGCATCATCATCTTGCTTATTCTTATCGTATGGCCATCTGTGGATGAATATAAAAAAAGGATTTTACTCATATTAAGAACGATACAATAATAATGAATAAATCAAAATGTTTATAAATAAATTAAAGGGATTATATTTTATTGTAGGTGAGAGCCAGTTTTTATCTCACGATTTTGATAATATTTTGTCAAAATCTTTAGATCTAGGATTAAATCTATTGCAATATAGGTTCGATAGTGAAAACTTTTTTATTGAGCATGAAGAAAAGATTCTCAATGTGATTGATAAAGTGAAGAGTTATGAATCTATTAATATTGTAAATAATTTTTATACTTTATTGGATCGATTCAGTTTTGATGGTATTCACTTAGGACAAAGTGATATTTCTCTAGATTTAGTTAAATACATTTCAAATGATAAAATAATTGGTGTAAGTTGTTACAACAATTTTAATCTTGCTAAAGATGCAGTCAAATATGACATAGACTATGTATCGTTTGGTGCGTATATGCAGTCCTTTACGAAGAAAAATGCCAAAAAAATGAATAAAAAAGAATTAAAGGAAGTGAGTGATTTCTCATTATTGCCAAAAACTATTATAGGCGGCATTAATTTATCAAATATTGATAATTCCGAACTAAAAAACTTTGAAATGATTGCTGTTTGTAAGGGCATAATGGAATGTAATGACCTAGATAAACTTTTTATGCTATCGAATAAATAATGAAAAAAAACATTTCAACAAGCCTTTACAAAGACGCAAGAAAATTAATGCCTGGCGGAGTAAATTCGCCCGTAAGAGCGTTCAAAAATGTAAAGTCGAATCCTATATTCTTTAAATCTGCAAAAGGTCCATTTTTGTTCGATGAAGATGGAAACAAATATATTGATTTTATTGGTTCATGGGGACCAATGATTTTAGGACATTCTAATTTAAAGATACTCAATGCAATGAGGAAACAGATGAGGAAAGGAGTGAGTTATGGTGCTCCATCAAAAGTTGAAAATGAGATGGCTAAACTCGTTAAGAAAAATGTTAAATCTATTCAAAAAATTAGGATGGTCAATTCAGGTACCGAAGCTACGATGAGTTGTATAAGATTAGCGAGAGGTTATACAGGAAGAAATGCAATTATCAAATTCGATGGTTGTTATCATGGTCATGTAGATTCTCTACTTATAAAAGCTGGTTCGGGTGTTTCAACTTTTGGCCTACCAGACTCGCCAGGTATACCTGATGAATTAGCAAAATATACGATCTCGGTTCCCTACAATGATGAAAAAGCATTTTTAGAAGCTTTTAATAAGGTAAAAAAAGATCTAGCTGCGGTAATAATCGAGCCCATCGCAGGAAATATGGGCTTTATAAAATCTCAAATATCTTTTCTTGAGCTTCTAAGAGAAAAAACAAAGAAAAATAAAACTTTGTTAATCTTTGATGAGGTGATGACTGGTTTTAGAGTAGCAATGGGTGGCGCTCAAGATGTTTATAAAATTTCACCAGATCTCACTGCGCTTGGAAAAATTATTGGCGGTGGACTGCCAGTTGGAGCATTCGGTGGAAGTTCAAAGATCATGGACCAACTAGCACCTGATGGTCCAATATATCAAGCTGGAACACTATCTGGAAATCCCTTAGCGATGTCAGCTGGTGTCGCACTTATCAATGAGCTTGAGCGCATAGCACCCTACAACAAGCTCGAGAAACTCTCATCATACATGCTGACTGAAATTAGCAGATTAATGCAGCAAAAAAACATTAACTTTAGTTACGATAACCTAGGCGGCATGTTTGGATTTTTCATGTCAAAAAAGTTACCAAAAAATTATGCCGAAGTTGTTGAATCTGATACAAAGTTATTTATCAAATTTTTTAATTCATGCCTTAAAAATGGAATATACTTTGCTCCATCAAAATTTGAGGCAGGCTTTATTTCATCAACACATAATAAAAAAATTGTGGATGACGTTCTCAGTAAAGTGGAAAAATCTCTGGGTGAAATTATATGAAATATAACCTTACAGCAATTGGTAATGCACTAGTTGACACGCAATTTAAAGTAACACATAAATTGATTGACGAACTGGGACTTGTAATCGATCAAATGAATTTATCAAGTGCTGATGAGCAAGCTCCAATCATAGAAAGACTGCAAAAGGAAAATGCTGAGTCTGTATCTGATTGTGGAGGGTCTGCAACTAACACACTTGTAGCTGCCACTAGCTTTGGTGCAAAGTGTTCGATTGCATGCGTAGTAGCTGATGATAAAGATGGAGAAATGTATATATCTAACTTAAATAACATTGGTATAGATTTGTCTGGGAGTATAAGAAAGAGTTATAAGGAACCCACAGGAAAATGTTTGATCCTAGTGACACCAGATGCTAAGCGAACAATGACAACAGCATTAAATATCAGCTCAAATCTTAAAGAAGAAGACATAGATTATCAGAATCTGCTAAACACAACTATGTTCTATATTGAAGGTTATGTAGTCACAAGTGATTATAATTTTAATTCAACATTGAAGATGCTTGAAAAATGTAATATTAATAAGGTTGCAAAAAAAGCCTTGTCTTTATCTGATCCCGGGGTAGTACAAGGATTTAAAGATAGATTTTTTGAAATTGAATCGTATGGATTGGATTACATTTTTTGTAATGAAGATGAGGCTCTTGCTTTCTGTAATGTATCTTCCTTAAATGAAGCAATCAAGTATCTTAATAAAAAGCCATATATATCTGTTATTACAAAAGGAGATAGGGGATGTACAATCGTTAATCAAGAACAAATAATTGAGATTGATTCTGAAAAAATCAAGCCAGTTGATACAAATGGTGCTGGAGACATGTTTGCAGGCTGTTTCTTGTATGCTCTATCCCAAGGCTCTTCTCTTCAATATTGTGGGGAATTTGCGAACTATGGTGCAGCAAGATTAGTCGAAAAGTTTGGGCCAAGGCTTGATAAAAATGGATATGCCACGGTTTTAAAAAAATTCAAAAAAAACTAGATTAATTTCTTTTTATCTGATATTTTTTCCGCCTTCAAAATTTTTAATATAAATGCCAGCTAGAAAAAACACTAAAACAAAAACCAAAAAAACAGCTGTTAAGAAGAAAACAGTTCTCAAAAAAATTGTAAAAAAAGCCATACCAATTAAAAGAAAGAAGACTGTTAAGAAAAAAGATCCACAATTATCTAGCTACAAGCCCAAAAAGAATGAAAAATATATGAGTGCAGCTATGAAAAAACATTTCAAAGCAGTATTGGTTAATTGGAGAGAGCATTTAAAAGAAGAGATGCAGAAAACATTTGATCATTTAAAAACTAAGGGTGAAACCTTTGCTGATCCTGTTGATAGAGCATCACAGGAAGAAGAATTTGCATTTGAGCTTAGAACCAGAGATAGAGAAAGAAAGCTTATTAACAAAATAGCAAGCTCCTTAGAACAGATCGAACAAGATGATTATGGATACTGCTACTCTTGTGGAATTGAAATTGGATTAAAAAGATTGGAGGCACGGCCTACCGCGACACATTGCATTGATTGCAAAACTCTTGATGAAATTAAAGAAAAACAACTTGGTGGGTAATTCTTTAGTCAATTAGCATTTGAAACATAAAAAATCATTCCAGAAAAAACCTCCTAAACTACTAAGTAATAGAGAGTATGATGAATTTGCACTGAGTATTATAAAAAAACTTAACGATTCAAACTTTAACGCTTATTTAGTTGGTGGTTGCATTCGAGATAATATTGTTGGCATCGCTGTAAAAGATTTTGATATAGCAACTGATGCAACACCAGAGCAAATAAGAAAATTATTCAAGGCCTCTCGAATCATAGGAAGGCGATTTAAATTGGTACACGTTTATAAAAAAAATAAGGTGATAGAAGTCTCCACCTTTAGATCTGAGAAAGCAAACACAGAAAATAGTCAAAAAATTGTAAAAGACGCAAGCGGAAAAATATTACGAGACAATGTTTGGGGCTCCATAGACGATGATTGTCATAGGAGAGATTTTACAATTAATGCTATTTATTTTAATCCTATTTCGCATGAACTTTTTGATAAACATAATGGAATATCTGACATTTACGATAAAAAAATTGTTTCTATTGGTGATCCATTGATAAGGTTTGAGGAGGATCCAGTTCGAAGTCTTAGAGCTGTAAGATTTGCATCAAAGTTAAGCTTTAAAATAGAAAATAAGTTGAAGGACGCAATTTATCAAAAAGGTCATCTTCTTACACATGTTTCAAATGCTAGGAGGTTTGATGAATTTAACAAAATATTTCTCACAGGGGATGGCTATAAAAACTTTTACAGATTAAAGTCATTCGGTATTTTGGAGTATTTGGTACATCCAAATCAGTCGGAGTTTGGAACTTTGCTTGAAGAGCATGCGCTCAAAAATACTGATTCTAGAGTAAAAGAAAAAAAATCTGTTACACCTGGTTTTCTATTATCGGCTTTACTTTGGCCGAGAGTCATTGAAAGGTCAAAAATTAAGAATAAGGTAGTATTTAAAAAATTCAATTCAGCCATGAGTCTCATTCTTAATGAGCAACTTTCACTTACTGCGATACCTCGAAGTTTTCACACCTATATAAAAGACATCTGGAAACTTCAATTTAAATTGGAGCGAAGAACAAAATTTGAGCCATTCAAAGTCCTACAGCATCCAAGGTTTAGAGCTGCTTATGATCTTCTTTTGCTGAGAGAATCTGCTTCAAGTGATGAAAGCAATATTGGAAAATGGTGGACAAAGTTTCAGGCAAGTAATAGGAAAACCAAAATTTTGATGCTTGATGACCTTAAAAAAAATAAATCTGAAGTGAAAAAATTTGGTTTCTCAGGAGAGTTAGGATAATCTTGATGTAAAGATTTTATTATATGGATTTAGCGATAAAAGATTCACCGCTGCCAAAATTTATTGCCATTGAAGGCCCAATTGGTGTTGGGAAAACTACCCTTGCTCATAAACTAGCCAAATCTTTCAATTATGATGTTTTTCTTGAACAACCAAGTGAAAATCCTTTCCTTGGGAAGTTCTATATGAATCAAAGTCAATCTGCTCTCCCAACTCAATTATTTTTTCTATTCCAACGTATTCAACAAATCGAAGATCTCAAACAACAAAGTCTTTTTGAGCCTGTGCGAGTTGCAGATTTTTTAATTGAAAAGGATAGGCTTTTTGCAGAAGTAACATTATCTCCTGAGGAATTAGAGCTCTATGATAAAGTTTATGATCATCTCACCTTTGATTCTCCAACTCCTGACTTAGTAATTTATCTTCAGGCACCTGTTGAAATATTGCTGGATAGAATTAATAAACGTGGCAATCCAGAAGAAAGATTCCTAACATCAGAATACCTTGAGAGAATTAATGAAGCTTACTCAAAATTTTTTTTAGACTACGATGATGCTCCTTTACTAATAGTTAATGCATCAGATATAAATCTTGAGGATGAAAGTAATGATTACAGTTTGCTGATGGATTCAATTGTTTCTAACCCAAAAGGAAAAAATTTTATTAATCCACAACCCTCGATTTTTTAATGTCGAAAAAAATAATCTATCCTCCTAAGGATCTTCAAAATCCCTACATTAAAAGTTTTAAGGACTACGAAGTTATGTATCAAGAGTCTATTGAAAAACCAAAAGAATTTTTTACAAAAATGGCTTTAGAAAATCTTGAATGGTCTGAAAAATTTTCATCTGTGCACAATGGAAGTTTTTCGGATGCAAAATGGTTTGAAGGTGGAAAAATAAATGTTGCACATAATTGTATTGACCGCCATTTAAAAACAAATTCTCAAAAGATAGCTATAATTTGGGAGGGTGATGATCCGAATAAAAGTCAAAAAATCACTTACAAAGAATTGCATGAAGAAGTTTGCAGGCTAGCAAATATTCTGAAGCAATTAGGTGCAAAAAAAGGATCGAGAGTTTGCATTTACATGCCTATGATTCCAGAAGCAATTTACTCAATGCTTGCATGCGCAAGAATTGGTGCAATTCACTCAGTAGTGTTTGGTGGTTTTTCTGCTGAATCTCTAAAAGACAGGATTCAAGACGCAGACTGCAGAATTGTTATTACAGCTGATGAAGGAGTGAGAGGAGGAAAATCAATTCCTTTAAAAAATAATGTTGATAAAGCATTGGAATCTTGTCCTAGAGTTTTAGCTTGTCTGGTTGTAAGAAGAACAGGAGCAAAAATAAATTGGGTACATGAAAGAGATCACTATTACGATGAAGTATACAAAACTGTAAGTGCTGATTGTGAGTGTGAAGAGATGGATGCAGAAGACCCACTGTTCATATTGTATACCTCTGGTTCAACTGGAAAACCAAAGGGTGTGATGCATACAACTGGCGGATATATTCTAGGCGCTCATATGAGCTTTAAATATTTATTCGGTTATTCAGAGACTGATAATTATTGGTGCACTGCTGATGTTGGATGGATAACTGGTCATACTTATATCGTCTATGGACCTCTTAGCAATGCTGCTACCACACTTGCATTTGAAGGTATTCCGACATATCCGTCTGCATCAAGATGTTGGGAGGTGTGTGATAAGCACAAAATAAATATCTTTTATACAGCACCAACTGCGATTAGAGCTCTAATGGCACAAGGTGATGATTTTGTTAATGCTACACAGAGAGACTCTTTAAAGGTACTTGGTACTGTTGGTGAGCCTATTAATCCTGAAGCATGGGATTGGTATTATAGGATCGTTGGTAAAAGCAAATGTCATGTGATTGATACTTGGTGGCAAACTGAAACGGGTTCCGTATTAATCTCTCCCATTGCCGGAGTTACTCCTGTGAAGCCTGGTTCAGCTACTCTTCCATTTTTTGGTGTCAAACCTGCTGTGGTCGACAACAATGACAAAATTCAAAATCGAGGAAAAGGAAATTTAGTATTACTTAGCTCTTGGCCAAGTCAGATTAGAACGGTCTATGGAAATCATAAAAGAATGCTTAAAACATATTTTTCTCAATATGGTAAATGTTACTTCACAGGTGATGGTGCTGAGATTGATCAAGATGGGTATTTTTGGATTACTGGAAGAGTTGATGATGTACTGAATGTTTCTGGACATAGGCTGGGGACTGCAGAAATAGAGAGTGCCCTAGTATTGCATCCTAAGGTTGCTGAATCAGCAGTAGTCGGAGTGGAGCACCCAATCAAAGGTCAAGGTATTTATGCTTTTGTAACACTGATGAATGATACAGAGCCAAATGATAAGCTTCATGATGATCTTCAAAAATTTGTTGCAAATGAAATTAGTCCGATTGCAAAACCAGATCTGATACAGTTTTCTCCGCACTTACCAAAGACTCGCTCTGGAAAAATTATGCGAAGAATATTGAGAAAGGTTGCAGCAAATGAGATTAGCGACTTAGGAGATATTACAACATTAGCTGATTCAGGTGTTCTAGAGGATTTAATTAAAAATAGATTAAATCTAAAGACTAATTAAAATTGTAAAAACCCCAGCAATGGTAAAAATAACAACTGAGATGTTCACTATGCTTTGTTGTCCAATTAAGTCAAAGCTTTCTCTGTTTGAGTAAAAGTCATTCATATTAAAGTATAAATAAAACACATTTACCGAGTGCATAAGAAAAAGCAGCCAAAGAAAAAAATGTTGAGAACCTATCAAACTTAGAAGACATAAAAATAAAAAAAAAGATTCATATATTAGATAAATACCATGATTTTTTTTATTGAAAATAAATCCGATCAAATCAAAGCCAGATTTGTCCAGCCAGAGTATTGCAAGAGCATTCAATAGATAAAAACAGCCAAGAGCAAAAATTATCATACAATTTTAAGCCAGCAATCTTCAGCCTGATCATTAGCAATACGTTTTTCTTCTTTTAATTTAACTAGGTGGGCTTTCAAACTCCATAAAGCGATTGGATGTAACTTACTGTCAACATCATCATAAACTAACTTTACAAGGTCTAGTTCATTAATAAACTCCTCATTATCTAATTTTTCTAGTACTTTAGCCTCTCTCTGTAATCTGTGATTTATTATCCAAGAAATCACATCGATAGGATTAGAGAGATAGTCTCCATGACCTGGACCAATCTTCTTAAAATCATAGGATTTCAATAACTCTAAAGATTGTAAATACTGCTTCATGCTGCCATCAGGATGGGCAATTACAACAGTAGAGCCATTCATAATATGATCGCCTGTTAACATGAGTGCATTAGCATCAATGAAAAAGCAAAAGTGATTTGATGCATGTCCTGGAGTATAAACAGCTTCTAAAGAGTATTCACGAGTGCTTATTAGATCACCATGATTTAAAACATTATCTGGTGTAAAGCTGAGATCTTGATGACCATCATCGACTTCTACTAATCTACCAAAAGTTGGAATGTTTAGTTTTTCAGCTATATATTTTGCTCCGGGCGAATGATCTCTGTGAGTATGCGTGACTAATATCCTTGAAGCCTTTTTTCCGACTTTTTTTATGATTTTATCAAGATGAGATTTAATATTTGGGCCGGGATCTACAATTGAAATATCGTTCTCTCCGACAAGATAAGTATTAGTACCAGCACCTGTAAAGACACTTCCATTTGG
>CESN01005853.1_pt1 | contig 14435 bp, 10 predicted proteins | sample 531181 | NCBI WGS metagenome assembly CESN01 (sample SAMEA2621990, study PRJEB7988) | marine metagenome | isolation source: saline water (ENVO:00002010), including
AATACCTTCAAAACCTTATGTAATAGATCCCATAATAAAATCTACTGGCGCTTCAAATATACTTGATGAAAATAATCTTTATATCAAAAAATTAAAAGAAAGTGATTTTATTTTTGACCTTACCAAAGAGGGCCTGATGCATTCAAAGCAAACTAAAGAAATTCTTTCTTCAGGTTCCAGAATAATGAATATTTCTGATGAACATCCTGAAATTCTTTCAAGATTAAAACCTGATATAGATTTAAAAAACAGAGTTAAAGAAGCTGTTTCTAAATGTCGAAGTTCATCAATTATGAAAGTTACATCTGATGCTGGTACCAATTTAAAAGTGAATATGAAAAAAACCAACACTGTTGGTGTTTGGGGTTGGACCGATAAGCCTGGTACACTTGCTCATTGGCCTGGAGGATTAGTAGTAAGCTTTCCAAATGCATCATGTGTAAATGGAAAACTTGTTTTTCAAACTGGTGATATAAATTTAACTTTCAAAAAATATTTTGATACAGAAGTTTCATTTGATATTGAAAATGATTTTATAAAAAAAATATATGGTAAGGGTGCTGACAAAAAACTTATAGAAAAATATTTTAAAAGTTTTAATGATAAAAACTCTTATGCTACAAGTCATGTGGGTTGGGGTCTTAATAATAAAGCGAGATACGAAGCTCTTACTATGTATGATAAGTCTGAACATAATGGAACAGAATTAAGAGTATTATCTGGATGTTTTCTTTATTCAACAGGTGCTAATGAATTTGCAAACAGGTATACCCAAGGTCATTTTGACCTACCGATGATGGATTGCACAATATCACTGGACGATGAGGTTGTTGTAAAAAATGGTCAAGTGATATAGATGTTATCAACTGGAAAAATATCATACTATGAAAAAGGTATTTCCAATGATACTATAATTTGTTTACATGGGATTGGTGGTGATAATGAAAGTTTTGAACCACAGGTGAATGGTCTTTCGGATAAATATCGTATTATTTCTTGGAATATGCCAGGATACAAGGACTCAAAGCCACTGGAAAAGTACTCTTTTGAAAATTTATCAATTGCCTTGAATGAGTTTTTATTAAATTTAAATTTAGAAAAAGTTAATCTTATGGGCCAGTCAATTGGTGGAATGTTGGCCCAAGAATTTTATTATCATTATCCTAAGAAAGTTAAATCATTAATATTAATAGCAACAACATCAGCTTTTGGTGGTAAAAACCAAGATTTTAAAAAACAGTTTTTGGAAAAACGATTAAAACCAATTTCAGAAGGAAAAAAAATGAAGGAATTAGCAAAATATTTCGTACCTTCAATATTATCTAAATCAGCCTCAACTGATGTTATTGATAAAGCTATAAAATCTATGGAGAGAGTTTCTGAAGAAACTTATAAAAACGTAATAGAATGTTTAGTAACATTTGATAGATATCATGATTTACCACTAATTCAAGTACCCTGCTGTTTGATTTCAGGTTCTGAAGATACGAATTCTCCAAGCAAGACTATGATGAAAATGTTTGAAAAACTGCAGTTTGGTGAATATTATGATTTAAAAGATACTGGTCATTTGGTTAATCTTGAATCTCCAGAAAAAACAAATAATATAGTCTTGAAATTTCTTGATAAAATTAAGAAAAATTTGGAAACGTAAATGAATAAAGATTGTCCAATATTCGAACCTAGTGAATGGCGCCTTACAAAACTTCAAAAACAACTTTGTAATGAAACAAGATCAATTGCTTCTAAAAATTTTGTATCAAGAGCAATCAAGCATGATATAGAGGCGTCATTTCCAACTGAAAACTACTCAGACTTATTTAAAAATAATCTTATGGGAATATGCATTCCTAAAGAGTATGGAGGAAGAGATGCAGATTTAAAAACATATATGCTTGCAGCATCTGAAATTGGTAGATATTGCGGAGCAACTGCACTTACATTTAATATGCATGTAAGTTCTTGTCTATGGACTGGGTTTTTAGCAGATAATCTTGATATGGATGAAGCAAAAAGAAAAGAGCATCATAATCTCAGAGGATTGCATTATGAGAGAATTCTCTCAAATGGATCAATATATGCACAACCATTTTCCGAGGGAAATGCATCTGCCGCTGGAAAATCAGCTTTTGGAACAATAGCGCTAAGAACATCAAATGGTTGGATAGTTAATGGAAAAAAAATTTTTGCATCTCTATCAGGCCATGCAAATTTTTATGGGGTTTTATGTACTGAGCTTTTGGAAGAAGATACTAAACCATCAAGAGCAAATACAATGTATGTTGCAGTACCAGCCAACCAAAAAGGTGTCAGTGTGGAGGGTGAATGGAACCCGCTTGGAATGAGGGGCACAGTATCGCGAACGTTAGTATTCAAAGATGTTTTTATTCCATTTGAAGAACAGTTGATGCCAAGGGGAATTTATTATAATGCTGCTAAACAATGGCCGCATATGTTTATGACCTTAACCCCAAGTTATATAGGAATAGCTCAAGCCTGTTATGATTTTACTATAAGATATCTAAGGGGAGAACAACCCGGAATGTCTCCTGTAAAGAGAAGAATGTACCCAACAAAACAGTTAACTGTAGCACAAATAAAAATCATTCTTGAACAAACAAAGGCTATTTGGTTTCAATCTATTTCTGAAGCGAAACCCAATCCATCAAAAGATCAAATAATGAGGGCATGGTCAGCGCAGTATTCAGTAATGGAAAATGTAAATGAAATTGCTCGTTTAGCAATTAGAACTTGCGGTGGTCAGTCAATGTTAAAATCACAGCCTCTAGAGAGGTTTTACCGAGATAGTAGGTGTGGAGCATTAATGTTACCATGGACTGCAGAATTATGTTTGGACATGATTGGTAAAGGTGCTCTTTATGAACGTGGTGAGGTAGATGAGGATTGATCATTGGTTATCTGAAACACAAAAAAAATATCCACAAAAAACTGCAATTATTTTTAAAGGTAAAAATTGGACATTTAAAAAATTAAATATATTAATCAGTGAAACATCTTCTTTTCTTCAAAATCAATGTAAATTAAAAACAGGCGATAGATTTTGTTTTTACGGACTAAATAATCCAGAACAAATAATTCTTTTATTTGCTGCTTCAAAAATTGGTGCAATTATTTTTCCAATTAATTGGAGACTAGCAAATCCTGAGATTGAGTATCAAATTAGAAACTCAAAACCAAAACTAATTTTCTATGACCCACGATTTGAAAATAACTTAGAAAACTTAAATATAAAAAAACTTATTAAAAAAATTTCAATCAAAAAAACTATTGAAACAGAAAACAACCTTTCTGATGAGAGAAAGAATAAATCACAAGTTAAAAGACTAGATAATAATAATTTGCCGTTATTGCTCGTTTATACATCTGGTACAACAGGAAAACCTAAAGGTGCATTAATTAGTCAAAAGTCAGTAATTTGTAATGCAAAAATGAGTCATGACGCACACTCGTTAAATTCCTCAGATAAAGCATTAATATTTTTACCACTTTTTCATGTTGGTGGCATTAATATTTTATTTCTTCCAGCATTATTTATTGGAGCTACGACAGTACTTCAAGAAAAATTTAATTTAGAAGAATCTATAAATAACATTGCTAAATATAAAATCAGTAAAATACTTACTGTTCCGACAATTTTAGATCAAATGATAACCCATAACTTATGGGATGAAATTGATAGAAATTCTATTAAAGTAATATCAATTGGATCAACAAATGTCCCATTAAAATTAATTAAAAAACTTCACTCATTCAAAATTCCAATTATTCAAATTTATGGTTCAACAGAAACGGGTCCCATTGCAATTTATCAGAAAATTAAAGATGCTTTTGACACTGAAGGGTCAATTGGAAAAGCTGGTAGCCTTTGTAAAATTAAACTAGTAAATAAAAATTTAGAGGAAGTTGAGACTGGTTCTGCTGGTCAAATATTAGTAAAAGGAGATAATATATTAGATTGTTATTGGAATGATGATATCGCAACTAAGAAAAATATAATTGATGGATGGTTTTTGACAGGAGATATGGCTAAGGTTGATAATATTGGCAACTATTGGTTTGTTGATAGAATTAAAAATGTTATTATATCAGGGGGTGAAAATATCTACCCTGCAGAATTAGAAATAATCCTTTCTGGACACAAAGATTTAAAAGATTTTTCAGTTATTGGAAAAAAAGATCCTATTTGGGGGGAAGTGCCAGTAATAGTCGCAGTAAGTAAAAAAGAAAATTTAAAATCAGAAAATGTGCTTGAAATTTTTGAAAGCAAAGTTGCAAAATACAAGATCCCTAAAGAAGTAATTTTTGTAGGTGAAATACCAAAGAACGCACTAGGTAAGATAATAGTTGATGATGTTAAAAAATTAGTAAAATAAATTTTTATCTATTGAATAATTTTTTTTGAATAACTTTTAAAATAATTGGTATTTTTGATCTTAATCTTTCAAAACTATATATTTCAACAGAGGGAAAAAAACTCAATATACCTTGCAAGTAAAGGACTTTTCTTTATCTATCCTATTTGAAAATTTAACATGCTTAATTTACATTATATCTTCATGGGATATTTTCTAAAATGTCCAATTAAAACATCATTGAAGGTAAGAAAAGGGCAATAGCTGGAAATAAAGCAATAATAGCAAGCCTAAATATATCAACTATCCAAAAAGGTGTAACACCATAAAAGATTGTTCCAACAGAAACATTTTTTACTACACCTTTTAATACAAAAACATTTAGTCCTATCGGGGGTGTAATTAAACTGATCTCTGTGACAACAACAACTAAAATCCCAAACCAAATTAAAACTAAATCAGCCCCTAATCCAAGCTCAGGCGCAAGGCTTTTGACCAATGGAACAAAAATTGGAACAGTAAGAAGTATCATTGACATAGATTCAAAAACGCATCCAAGTAGAATATAAATTAGTAAAATTATGCCGATAACAGCCATTGCTGAAAGATCAAATGAATTAATTATTCCTAACAATGCATCTGGTAATCCTGCTCTATTAAGAAAGTTAGAGAACATTGTGGCGCCAAACAATAATGCAAAAAGTTTAGCAGCCAAAACAGAAGCATCTCTAAGGACATTAAAATATTCACTTATTTTTAAATTACCACTTGATAGTGCAATTACAAGTGCTCCAGCAGCACCCATACCTGCAGCTTCAGTAGCGGAAAAAAGACCTATATATATACCACCGATTACAAAAATAAACAGAGCAAGAGTTGTCCATACATCTTTTAAAGCAATTAATCTATCCGCCCAATTGGTTGTTTCACCTGCAGGACCTAAAGATGGATTTCTGGAGACTACGAAGAACACAGCCAATGTGTAAAATAAAATTCCCAACATTCCAGGAAGAAAACCAGCCATAAAAAGTTTACCTATAGACTGTTCTGTCAATAATCCATAAATAACTAAAATTACGCTTGGTGGTATAAGGATACCTAATGTTCCACCAGCAGCTATTGATGCTGTTGCAAGAGAGTCAGCATATTTATATCTCCTCATTTCTGGCATTGCTACTTTTGACATTGTTGCAGCTGTCGCTATTGAAGAGCCTGATATAGCAGAAAACATTCCACATGCAACTACTGTAGACATGGCCAATCCACCTTTCTTATCTCCTAAGAAAGCATATGCAGCTTTATAAAGCTGTTTTGCCATGCCCCCTTTTTCAACCAACAAACCCATCAATATAAAAAGTGGTAATACTGATAATGAATAACTTTGTCCTAAATCCATTACAAGTCGACCAATGTTAGAAATCGCTGCTCTGTAATTGGTTAGTTCACCAAATCCTATAACACCCACTAAGCCCATAGAAAGAGCTAGAGGAAATCTTAAAAAAGCTAAAATTAATATTGCAGAAAAACCTAAAAAAGAAATTGTTAAAGGTCCCATTAATTAATTTCCTCAAAGTCTTCTTGTGGTTCAGCAGTAGATCCTGGTTTTAATAAAACTAAAAGAAACTTTAAATAAATCATAAAAACTGTAAAGTATATCGATATTGCAATATAAGTATCTAAATATACCTTTGGTAAAAACTCACTATTTTTTCTAGCTAGAAAAGAAGGTGCAAGTATATATTCATAAGTATCGCCATCTTCTAATGAACGCATTGCTAAACTAAAAGTTTTATCACCTATAATCCATAAAGAGTAGCCGCCAATAGCAAGGAAAAGTAAACCTAAAAACCATCCTAAATATCCTCTTTTGAAAATTGGAAATAAATCGACAATTATATGTTCATTTTTAAAAAACATATAAGGCAAAGAGAAGAAAATTACTCCTGCCATACTCACTTGAATTATTTCTGCTCCAGCATAAAGTGGTGAGTTAAAAAAATATCTTCCAACAACATCTATACAAGTTACTAAAACAATCCAAAGTAAAACAAATCCTGCCAATAAAGCAATAGAACGACTAACCTTTAGGGCTAGCCGTTCTATATAATTAAGTATTTCATTCATAAGGTAATGAACCTACAGTTTAGTTACCTGAAAGTAAGTTCTCTACTTTAACTTCCTCCTTAAAATAAGCTAAGGCGCCGCTTGCATCTACGCCAACAGCATTTATTTTGCCTAATACATCATCAATAACAGGCCCCATTTTAGCTTTAAAGTACTGTCTTTCGTCATTATTAGCTATAGTAAGTTCATGATTATATTCTGCTGCTGAAGCTTTACCAACTTCGTCAGCTTGATCCCAATAATTACCAATCTTTCTTGATAACGAAACACCACGCATATCATCGATACATTTCTTATGTGATGCAGACAAATCATTGTAAGCGTCATTATTCATTATAACAGCAAATGCAGTTGTATACATGCCATCTGGATTAGCTAAAGAATATTTTGCAAGCTCAGCAATCTTAAATGCATGCATTGTTTCAAATGGGAACATAACTCCATCTGCAACACCACCTGAAATTATTTCATATACTTTTGGCGCAGGGGCATTAACGCCTGCGATCCCAAGAGCTGTTCCAATAGCATTAGCTACACCGCCTCCAACTCTCATTTTTACGCCTTCAAGTTCTTTATAAGAGGTTATTTTTTTAATAGTGTTTGCCATACCAGGGCCGTGCGTAAAGTTAGCTAATATTTGTACACCTTTTGCTTCACCAGCAGCCTCCAAATACTTTTCATATGTTTTTTGAAAAGCAACTGATTTTTCTTGTGCATTTCCAGGTATAAGAGGTAATTCGGCAATCATTGTTGTAACAAATTTTCCTGGGGTGTAACCGTATACAATCCAAGTCATATCAGCAACACCATCTCTAATTGAATCATAAAGGGCTGGAGGAGGGGCAAGGCCATATTCGACTTTAAGACCAAGAGTTCCACCAGAACAGCTATTTAATTGATCATTCATCCATGGAAATACATTTTCGTTTTGAGTGTGAAAAGGCGCTGCCCAAGAGGCAACAGTTAAAACTTTATGCCCATCGGCAAAAGCACTAAACGATAATAGTGTAGAAATTACAGATACACTAATACCAGCTAAAATTTTTTTCATTTTTCTCTCCCGCGATTTTTAGTAGTTAATTGAATTTCTTTAAATTAATAATTCTAATACTCTATTAAATTAAAATAAAAAATCTAGTATTTAATTTTAATATTAACTAATAATTGATTATTACTGTTTCCAAGTTTCATCAATTTTATCCAACATTCTCCAAAAAGCAGGCCATTCAGGGTGCCTTACTTTGGCTCCAGCTTGTGCGCTACCACCTTCAAATTGTTCCCTAGTGTGTATCAGGACTTCCTTTGGTATAGTACTAATCTCCGCACTTGAAGCCATTAATTTTAATTGGACTTCTGTATTCCTGACAAAATGTTGGTGACGAATAAACGCCCATGCAGCAGTTGGACCTGCAGTAATTAATCCATGATTTCTCATAAGCAATGTATGATTTGAATTGCCAAGAGCTTCAATTATCTTTTCTTGTTCATCATTTTTTAAAACAATCCCATCAAAATCGTGGTAACCTACTCTTTCATATAATTGACAACCTTCTTGAGTTAGAGGGATGAATTCGCTCTTTGACGCAGCTAGGGTTTGGCTATTAATTTCATGTGAGTGCATTACACAATGTAAATCATTAGATCTTGCTTGATGAATTGCAGAATGGATTAAAAAACCAGCTTTATTAACCGGTAAATCGTCATCACTCAATTTATTACCATCTAAATCAATAAGAACTAAATTGGATGCACAAATTTCATTATAACTTAAACCAAAGCCATTTATTAAAAAAGTGTCTGTTTCAGGCACTCTAAGGGTGATATGATTGTATACTGTACTGGTCCATCCATAATAATTGGCAAGTCTGTAACAAGCAGCTAAATTAACTCTTGCTTCCCATTCATTTTGAGAAAATTGACTTGGTTTACTAGGAAATTCAATATCTAATTTTTCCATATTTATAGCCTGTAAAGTTGTTAAACTTGTAAAGTATAAAAATAAATTAATTTTTAATTTTTTATATTACCATGTGTATCGTTAAGCGATACAATTTTTACTAGAAAGTATAAAAATATTTAAATATGATTTATTTATAATTTATATTAAACATTTTTTTTGGAATAGCATGATAATTCTTGGTTTAGGTTACATAACAGTCAAATCAGATAAATTAGAGGATTGGACTGAATTCAGCAGTGATTATTTAGGAATGCAGTTGGTAGATAAAACTCGTTCCTCAGCAGTTTTAAGAATGGATGAGAGAAAACAAAGGTTCGTTATTACAAACGAAACTCATGCTTCTAATATTTTTGGATGGGAAGTAGAAGATAAAAATAGCCTTACAAAATTGGCTGCTAGATTAGAAAAAGCTGAAATAAAGATAAAAAAAGAACCAAAAATTATTGCTGAACAAAGATTTGTTTCCGAAGTAATAAGTTTTATAGACCCTTCGGGTAACAAGCACGAAGCATTTTATGGCCCAGAACTTAGTAATGAAAAGTTCAAGCCTGGGCGTCCAATTTCAGGTTTCAGAACTGGCACTCTGGGTTTGGGCCATATAGTTTTGAACGTAGAAAAACTAGACAACACACAGTGGTTTTTTCAAGATGTTCTAGGATTTAGACTTAGTGATTATATGCTAAGGCCATTTAAGGCTTATTTTTTTCATACAAATCAACGCCACCATAGTATTGCCCTCATAGAGACTGGTATAAATAAAATTCATCACCTAATGATAGAATTATATAGCTTAGATGATGTCGGCCAATGCTACGATATTGCTTTATCAAAAGAAAATAGAATTGGCACTACATTTGGACGTCATATAAATGATAACATGACTTCTTTTTATAGTTACTCTCCTTCTGACTTTCTTTTTGAATATGGTTGGGGTGGTAGAACTATAGATGTTGAAAACTGGGAACCGGAAGAAGTAATATATGGACCTAGTTTATGGGGCCATGATAGATTGTGGATGCCTGACGACCAGCTTAAGCAAGCTCAAGATGTACGATCACAGGCTGCTAAAAATAACGTAAGAATACCAGTTAATGTTATGCCAGGAAATTATAACTTAGGTGTTGGTGAATGTCCCTGGTGGAACTCAAATCTAAAAAAATAGAATAAACCTTAATCATTGTAAAACCTGATGACTAAAAAAAACTTTTTAAACAATGCTATTCTTCATCACTTATCTATAAGAAGTCCTAATCCTGAAGACTTATCGAAATTTTATTGTGACGCTTTAGGCATGGAACAAAAAGCTATCAGCCACCAAAAAAAATCAAAATGGATGTGTTTTGGAAATGATAGAAGAATTATTTTTTCTTTTGGAGAAAAAAAGAAACTAGACTTTGCTGCATTTTCTTTGAAGGACAATTACAGTTTACATGATTTTAAAGAAATAGTTCTTTCAAATAAGCTTGAAATCAAAGACTATGAAACTCCTTTTTTTGAAAAAGGATCATTTTCTGTTAAAGACCCTGATGGAAATGTATTGGTTTTTGGTTTATCAGATAATAAAGATGGTATTACTTACTCTTCTACATTTAAAAATAGTATTTACGGTCCTCTTCAGCATCTTACCTTTAAGTCTAAAAATGTAGAAAGGTTTGAAAAATTTTATGAAGAAAAATTAGGTTTTTTTGTTTCTGATCGAGTCATAAAGGATAATGGTGATTTTGCGACTAGTTTTTTGACTTCTAATCATGAGCATCACACAATAGCTTGCTTTAAAGCTGATATAGTGGAGATCGATCATCATAGTTATGAAACTGGAGAGTGGAATAGAATTAAGGATTGGTGTGATAGCCTTGAGAAAAAAGGTATCCAGTTAAAATGGGGTCCAGGTAGGCATGGACCTGGAAATAATTTGTTTATTTTTATTGAAGATCCAGATACTAACTGGATTGAAATTTCTGCAGAGTTAGAAATTATTCATGATAGAAAAGTTAGAGTTTGGAAACATGAACCTAGAACACTGAATTTATGGGGACCACATTCCATAATGAGATCATAGAGTAAGGAGAATAATATGAAGTATGTAAGTTTTTTAAATAAAGATAAGAAATGTTTTGGAATTTTATTAGACGATAAAATCGTTGACTTAACGTCTCATTATGAACGCTACAGAGAAGGTATGGAATGGATACCAAGCTTAAAATCTGCTTTAGAGCACAATAAGATTAATGAATTAAATGAACTAGATTTAAATGAACTTCCTGAAGTTATGCTTAATGATATTGAGTTGATGCCTGTGATACCAAACCCTGGAAAAATATTTTGTGTTGGGCTTAATTATGAAAACCATAGAGCAGAAACAAAAAGACCAGTAAGCTCATATCCAACAATTTTTACAAGGTTTTCTGAATCTCAAACTGGACATAATACTAAAATAACTTGTCCTAAAGTCTCAGATAAGTTGGATTATGAAGGTGAAATGGCTATAATTATAGGTAAATCTGGAAGGTATATTGACGAAAAAAATGCAATGCAACATATAGCGGGTTATGCTTGTTATAATGACGCTACTGTAAGGGATTGGCAAAAACATACCTCTCAATTTATTCCAGGTAAAAATTTTCAAAAAACAGGTGCTTTTGGTCCTTACATGCTGACTGCTGATGAAGTATCTAACTATAAAGATTTAAAATTGCAAACAAGATTAAATGGAGAAGTAATGCAAGATGCTTCTTTGAGTGATTTAATTTTTCCTTTAGAAACTTTAATAAATTATTGTTCATCTTTTGTCGAACTTCATCCAGGTGATGTAATTGTAACAGGAACACCTGGAGGAGTTGGTGACAGGAGAGAACCACCTGTATATATGAAAGAAGATGATGTAATTGAAATAGAAATTTCTAAATTGGGTACATTGACCAACGTGGTCGAAAAAGAAATTTAGACTATATATAATTTTATAAATTAAAAATGAGATATCAAATGGCTTCAATTAAATTTTCATTTATTTTATTTGGTTTGAGAATGCTCTTATGGTGGCAATCAAAAATTTACAGAGATTTTAAAGATCATTTATCGCAAAAACAATTTACAGCCCAAATCCAAATTAAAGATAAATCAATAGGAAGATGGTTTACATTTAAAAATGGAAATATAATTTCTTCCACTGGAATTCATGCAAAACCCGAAGTTAAGCTAACATTTAAAAATGCTAGAGTAGCTGTTGAATTGCTTATTCCACTTGTTATGGCTTTTCTACTAAAAAAATCAATTAATCAATTAGATCAGATTAACGCTCTTAAAGATTTCAATTTAACACTAGATGGTCCTGATGAACTTACTCTTTGGTTTACACAGACACTTATGAAAACCCAGACTGTTGGTTTAAAATTAGGTGTTGAAGTTGGAGATGGTGTCAAAAGATATACTAATATGACAAATGGTGGGCCTGTTTTCATATATGTCAAAAATGATAAGATTATTAGAATAACTCCAATTGAATTTGATGATAAAGATCCTGATACATGGTCAATTACTGCTAGAGGTAAAACTTTCAAACCTCCTAGAAGAACTAGTTTGGCTCCACATGGTATGAATTGGAAGTCTATGGTCTACTCACCAGATAGAATTTTATATCCAATGAAAAGAGTTGATTTCAATCCTAACGGTAAAAGAAACCAAAAAAATAGAGGAATTTCAGGTTATGAGAGGATTTCATGGGACGAAGCTTTAGATATAGTATCAAATGAGATTAAGCGGGTAAAAAAAGAACATGGTCCTGGTGCCATAGTTAATAGTCACGGTTCTCATCACACTTGGGGTAATGTTGGATACTATTTGAGCGCTAATTTTAAATTTATAAATGCAGTTGGTATGACAAGAGTTCACCATAACCCTGACAGTTGGGAAGGCTGGTATTGGGGGGCAGCACATCATTGGGGTGGATCTTTAAGAGTTGGTCAATCTGAAACATATGGAACTGTTGAAGACCTTTTAAAAGAGGCAGAAATGGTAGTTTTTTGGGCTAGTAATCCTGAAGGAACCAGTGGTGCTTATGGATCATTTGAAGGAACCATTAGAAGAAAGTGGTTGAAAGAACTAGATATTGACATAGTTCATGTTGATCCTTTCTATAATGATAGTTGTCAATTTTTAGGTGGTAAATGGTTGCCTACTAAACCAACATCTTCTCCAGCTCTTGCTATGGCAATTGCCTATGTTTGGATTAAAGAAAATCTTTACGACAAAGAATTCGTCAAAAATAGAACAACTGGTTTCGACAAATGGAAAGACTATATTTTAGGTAAAGAAGATAAAGTTGAAAAAACTCCAGAATGGGCATCAAAAGAAACTGGTTTAGCTGCAAAAGATATAAGAGCTCTTGCAAGGAAATGGGGTAATAAAAAAGTTTATCTTGCTGCTGGTGGATGGGGTAATGGACATGGTGGAGCTTGTAGAAACCAAACTGGAATTCAATGGGCACGATCATTAGTCTGTTTAATTGCAATGCAAGGTATTGGAAAACCTGGTGTTAATATGGGTAATCTGCAATGGGGAACACCAGTTGATAATAATTTTTATTTTCCTGGATATGCAGAAGGAGGGATTTCTGGCGATTTACATCATACAGCAATGTCTGTTGAATTATACCAAAGAATGCCTCAACTCCAGAGTTTGAATACAGTTGAGCAATCAATACCACGTCTTTGGTTACCTGAAGCAATAATGAATGGTAAAGCAGAAGGTTATGTATGGGACGGAAAGTCAATAGAAGCTCAATTTAATAAAGTATCATATCCAAAGCCAGGCTACTCACCAGTAAAAATGCTATATAAATATGGTGGCTCAATGTTTGGCACTATGCCTGATTCAAATAGGCATATCAAAATGTATCAATCAGAAAATTTAGAATTTGTTGTTAACCAGTCTATTTGGATGGAAGGTGAGACTAAACATTCAGATTTAATTTTACCTGCATGTACTAATTTTGAAAGAGAGGATATTAGTGAATGGGCTGCATTAGGAGGGTATGCTCATCATGGACAAACTCAATTAAATAATAGAGTTGCTGTATTTCAGCACAAAGCTATTGAGCCTTTAGGTGAATCAAAATCTGATTACAAAATTTTCTCAATGATCTGTGAGAGACTTGGTCTAAGTGCATATTTTACTGAAGGTATTTCAGAAATTGATTGGGCTAGAAGAATTTTTGACTCATCAGATTTACCAAAAATTATATCTTGGGAAGAATTTGTAAAAAAGGGATATGCTGTAATTCCACCAAACAAAAAAGAGCATAGAGACCCTCTTTCTTGGAATTGGTACTATGAAAATAGAAAAAAGGATGTCCCAGAGCCTATGCCACTTCCATCAGATTATAAGGATGAATATCTTAAAGGCATTCAAACACAATCAGGTAAGATTGAGTTTGAGGCTTCAAGCTTAAAAAGATTTGATTCTGAAGATCCAGAAAGACCCCCAATAGTGAAGTACGATCCAGCATTTAAAGTTAATAATAAATCTAAATTTCCTATAATGATGCTAACACCACACCCCAGATATTCCTTTCATACGCAAGGTGATGCTAAAGACACTTTTATAAATGATATTTCAGATCATAGAGTAAAAGTTGATGGGTATGATTACTGGGTAATTAGAATAAACAGTAAAGATGCATTAAATAGAAAAATTAAGTCAAATGATCTTGTAAAGGTTTATAATGATCAGGGTGCGGTCATTTGCGCAGCTCAAGTAACAGACAGGATTATGCAGGGCTCAGCACATGGTTATGAATCTTGTGCCAAATATGATCCATTGGGAAAGCCTGGAGAGTCTGTAGATAGAGGTGGGATGCTTAACTTGCTAACTCCAAAGAAAAGTCAGATTAAAAAAGCGCATTCTATGGGTAATAGTTCAGCATTAGTTCAAATAGAGATCTGGGATAAAAAAGAACTTAGATCACTTAAAGTAAGTAATAA
>CESN01045933.1_pt1 | contig 14344 bp, 10 predicted proteins | sample 531181 | NCBI WGS metagenome assembly CESN01 (sample SAMEA2621990, study PRJEB7988) | marine metagenome | isolation source: saline water (ENVO:00002010), including
ATCGGAGACCACCCAGAATTCGACTCCAATGAGATTCGATTGTCCAAAAGACTACTCGGCAGTTTGAAGTCTGATTCATTTTGCATGGCACTCAATCCGCCTAAGTCAATGGGCCATGTGTTCTGAATACTCTTTAAGCCACCTTCATCTCCAAGCATCCTGATTTCATGCCTAATGAAAGGATCATTTGGAGCAAGAAAAGGTTCTGAAAACAAAGTGCAGATCAGAAAAAGGCTAGAAATGGTAATCTTTTTGCCCAAAGATATCGGAAGATTTAAAAACATTATTTGCTTTATACTATAGCTAATTTTTCGGAGCAATTCGAAAGAGTTGTGATTTGGCTCGCTCCAAAACAAAAGAAACGATAGGGAAATTATTTCCCATAAAACATGGAGGACGACCCACTATTTAGAAGAACACGACAACATGCTGAGCTCAGGTTGTCTTTTCATTCGGGGCAACCTGACAAAGAAAGGATAAAACAGATCAGAGAGTTTCTTCGTTTGGAGAGAGAAATGTTACTCCGATACCATCAAAAGGGAGACTCTGGATTGCGACTAACCCGATCCCGTGCTGTCATTCTTGATGTCTTGATTCAAAATCTCTTTGATTATGCGATTAAAGTAGCCATAGAAAGCATGGGTAAGGTAAAACCTATGTGCGTTCTTGCAACGGGTGGATACGGGCGGGGAGAATTAAGTCCACACAGTGATATTGACCTGATGTTTTTATACCCAAGAACCTCCATGGGGAAATCCTTAGATATTCTTAAAAAGACCATGACACGGGAAATTCTGTATCCGCTTTGGGACACCGGATTAAAAGTGGGCCATGCATCTAGAGAAGTTAAAGAAGCCCTAGTTGAATCACAAAAGGATATTCGTAATAAAAACTCTATGCTGGATGGAAGATTTCTGTGCGGCGATCGAAAAATAGCACAAAAATTTATTGAAAAATTTCATAAGTTCTGCAGAAGAAATAATCCTTCTGAATACCTCAAAGAACTTCTTACACATCAACAAAAAAGGAGGCTTGAGAAAGGAAGCACCGTTTTTCTTCAAGCCCCTGATGTTAAGAACGGAGTTGGGGGTTTGAGGGATTATCAGGGTATCCTCTGGATGACTAAAGTAAAGTTTGATAAGCATGGTTTGGATGGATTGGTAAGTAAGAAATACCTTACGGAGCAAGAAGCCAATTCTTTGGAAGAAGCATATTCTTTTCTTTTGCGGGTTCGAAATGAATTACATTTCCGAAGCAAAAGGCCGGTTGATATTCTTCACCTCGAAAAACAACCGGAAGTCGCACTTGGTCTTGGGTATCAAGAGGAGGATATTTTTCGAAGAGTCGAACTTTTCATGGGCGACTATTATTTAAAAGCTCGAACCATCAATCAATTATCAGGAATTCTGGAGCAACGCCTTGTACATGCCAGAAGCGGATCCACTTCTTCTATAAGTTTCAAGAATGTAATCAAGGCTTATCAATCTCCCCCTGCTCAAGAAGTCGATGGCTTTGATCTGAATGGGCAGCAACTTAGCACTCAAAATCCTCAACTTTTTGATGAAGATCCAGAACGCTTAATTCGGCTATTCCGCCATTCTCAAAGACTGTCTGCGAATCTGTCGCCTGACTTGCGTTCCATAGTCAGAAACCGCTTGTCCTTGATCGATTCTAATCTGATCAATTCCACATCCGCAAATGTCACTTTTCGCTCAATCTTACAAGAAATAGGAAATGTAAGCCCTACTCTATGTGAAATGCATGAACTTGGTGTGCTCGGTCGCTTCGTTCCCGAATTTGGAAGATTGACCTGCAAAGTACAACATGATCTGTATCATAGGTTTACCGCTGACATCCATGTTCTACACTGCATCACTATCCTTGATCATATTTTTCAGGGTAAGAAAAAAGCATCGAAGCATTACTTGGAAGCCTTGCGTAAAAATGAGGTCCCCGGATTACTTTATCTCATTCTTTTCCTCCATGACTTAGGAAAAGATCAAGGTCCAAAAGGACACTGCGAGAGAGGCGTTGAGATTGCGGTTAATATTATGGATCGACTTGGAGTATCCGATGAGATGATTGATCGTATTCTATTTGTAATTCGAAATCATTTGGAGATGGTGCGCTATGCAAATAAATTTGACCTTGAAGATCCTGATGTAATCCACTCGTTTGCTAAATTTGTCGAAGGCGAACAAAGACTTCGCTTCCTTTATGTCCATACTTTTTGTGACGCCAATGCCACTGCACCCAACTTATGGAATTCCCACAAGGAAGAACTCCATACTCAACTTTTTAACAATACACTTGATGTTTTAGAAGGGAAGAGAGCATTGAAGGATCCAGACAAGCTCAAGGATGCCTACAAAAATTTGGATATTGAAGGGGTCTCCAAAGAAGAAATAATGGATCATCTTGAACAGGTTCCAGTTCGTTACTTCTCGCACTCTGGAAAGGAAGAAGTCGCATTACATGTCGATATGATTCATCGCTACGGGAAAAATGGTGCTGAATCCCCCACCCCGATTATTCATTGGAGGAATGACCTGCGACGCTCGCTAACCATTGTAGATATCGTAACAAGAGACCGAAATAGTTTGTTTGAAAAGCTAACCGGTGCCTTCTCCGTGGCTAGCCTGAATATACTTGGAGCTCGAGCGGTCACTCGAAAAGATGGCATTGCGATTGATGTGTTTTATGTGGAAGACAAGAATGGCGGTGTCGTGGACGACCCTAAAATTCGACAACTATGCGAGTCATCTATTCGCTCTTTTCTTGCAGATAAGATTTCTCCCGATGAATTAATCTCTGAGAAAAAGAAGAAGACGGATCGATCCCAGCTCTTTTTAAACCAAGACAAGCTTGGAGAAAGAATCGCTTCGCAGGTCGATGTGTATCGGGATATTTCTCTCAATCGTACCATTGTAGAGGTCAGGGCACCAGATCAGGTTGGTTTGTTACATTTGATTGCGAAAACCATTTCGAACTGTGGCTTTAGTATCCAGTTCGCACGAATTGCTACGGAGCAAGGAATTGCCACAGATGTCTTCAATATCGAACCATTAGAAAGCGAAGATTCCTTTTCCCCTATCCGCTTTTTGGAATTGAGAGAGAAATTAAGTGCCGCTTTACACGAAGGAAAGTTTTACCACGAGGTTTAACAAAAATCGTCCTATTGCTGAGAAATGGGCAGGCTTAATTTAAATACTGTTCCACCTTCCCCAGACTCCACAAGCTCAAGGTCGCCATCATGACCTTTCAATATTCTCTTTGAAATGGTTAAACCAAGGCCAGTGCCATCGGTTCTAGCCGTTAAAAAGGAATCAAAAATTTGCTCTCTCAAGTCTTCAGGGATTCCCTTTCCAGTATCCCTAACCAATATCTCAACACGATTCGAAGAATTATTAACCGATGAATGGATCGAGAGCTCTCCCCCTTCTGGCATCGCACCCAATGCATTAAGTACCAGATTTAATAAAGCTTGTTGAATCTGACCCTTATCCACAAAAACTAATAACTCTTTAGGCAAATCGTTCATGGAGAGCACAACTTGAGATTGTTCAAGCTTTAATCGGATAAGGAGAGATGCATCTTTGAGAATTTCATGGATTGAATAATTTCTTCGAAAAGATTCTCTACTTTTTCCAAAATCCAAAATTCGGCCTGCAATTTGATCCAAGTGATTCAACTTTTCCCGAATAATTGATAAGTCCTTATTTTTGCTCTCATCCGATTCCTTGTCCAATTCTAGTGAATCAAAAAGTAAACGTACCACCATGAGAGGATTTCGAATCTCGTGAGCAATTTCAGCGGCTAATGTACCTAATGTCGTTAGCCGCTCACTCTTCCTCATACTCTCTTCAGAGGAAAAGACCCTACCATATAAACGGGCATTTTGTACTGCAATCGCACCTAGGTCAGCCAATGCTCTCACAATCAATCGCTCGTCATCATTAAAACGATGTTTTCGATCGACATAAAGACTTAGTAAACCTATTGGCTCATCTTCGTAAACCACTGGGGTAACAAGCATAGAATGTAAATTTTCTTGCCTTATTAAAGCAACGAAATGGTGCTCTTCTGTTCGGAGTAGGTCTCGAGTCTGAACTTGGCGATGCCCTCGTAAAGCCGATCCAAGTATACTGTCCGCCGGTTTAAGATTCTCTTCATAAGGAAGTAAACCGTTTTCATTCTGTAAAGAATGCAAGCGAAGATAATCCTTTTCCGAATCATAAAGGAAGAAAGCTGATAAACGACAATCTAAGAGCAACAACGCTTCGCGCGTGATCGACTCAAGAACCCCGTCCACTTTTCTCGTTCCCGACATATCCTGACCGACTAGTACGAGGGTCTGCAATTGATCCGCTTTCCTTCGAAGTTGCTGAATCATCCACATATTCTCCAACACACGACTCGCTTCATTTGCGACAAGAACTAGTAATCTCAAATCATCAGGATCAAAAGCTTCTAATTCCATCGAATCGACATTAAGAGCACCCACCGTTCGCCCGCCTTCTGTTAAAGGTGCAGCCATTTCGGAACGAATTCGATCATCCAAACAAAAATATTTTTCCTCATTTGCTACATCCCCGGATAAATAGGGTTCTCCATGCATTGCTACCCAACCAGTTATTCCAACCCCCATTGGTAACTCAAAACCTTTACTTTCCTTAGAAAGCCCTTTCTCAACTTCAATTAAAAGCTTATCCGAATCAGCATTGAGCATGCAAAGCGAAGCTGAACTGGCACCAAATACGCCAATTATTTCATCCAATATTTTCCCCAAGGAAAGTAAGGGATTACTTTCACTACTAGACAATGCACTAATTCGATATAGTACATCTACAGCCTTACGGTCTGAATCTCTATGAATAATTTTTGAATCCACAGGTTTTAAAATAATTCGAAGCTCAAAGAATGCGAGCTTGGAAAACTAAATTATTGCTTTCCTTGAATAAAATGAGTCCAAGTATCCTCCATAGGCTTACCAAGGAGGGAAGACATAAAAGGGCGACGAGATGGTCTCTTGGGCTCCTTCAAAAGCCGCATGCCCGCTTCTTTGGGCAACCTATTACTTTTTTTACTATTACAACGAATACAGGATATAACTACATTTTCCCATGAGGTTCCCCCTCCACGGTCCCGAGGAACAACATGATCCATATTCAATTCTTTTGTGGGCAATTTCTTACCACAATATTGGCATTTGTAATCATCTCTCTCCAAAAGGTTCTGCCGATTGAATTTCATCTCCTGCATCAGCATTCGATCATAGGAACGAAGCAGTAATACACTGGGTACCAAAACTTGTTGGTTTATCGTTCGTACAACTCGGTTTCCAGGTTGCGAATCAAGATCTTTGCAATGCTCGAACCAAGTCCCTGCATCAAAAACGCGAAAGCTTCCATCTTCCGCATAAATCACTTGTGCATGATCGAGAGAAAGTAAGCTAAAAGCACGCTCGATTCCCACAACATTCACGGCTTGCCAAAGGCGATTAAGCACAAGTGTTTGATAACTAGTATCCATCAACCTTAAGATATATCAGCATTCATAATCGGGTTGTCAAAGAATTTTTGCCAAATTTTTGGCAACGAATGAGTAATGAATTTATAAAACAAAAAAGAGGAGCAATCCCCTGCTTGGGTTTGAACCTCAATAAGGGTGTTTCAGTAACTTCGACCATTCTTATTTTCATAATAATTAAGAAATGCCTTATGGACTACACGGTACCCGCCCGGAGTCGGATAGTCTCCAGTAAAGTACCAATCTCCTGAATGGTCAGGTAATGCCTCATGCAAGTTCTCGATTCCTTGAAATACAATCTCAACATCCGTAATCCCATCCAGACACTTCGGTTTAACCAGTTCTGCAACTTTCGCTGAAATCTCCTTAACCTTAAAGTTTTCGTAAACTCTTTTTACGTGGTTTACAAAAGCAGGCTTTGATCCCTTTAAAGCCTCGCGGCACTCTTCTGCAACTTCATCGAGCAATCCATCATAACCCTGCTCTTGGATAAGTGCTACCGCAGCCTGAAAGGCAATAAATTTCCCAAGCTCGGACATATCAATCCCATAACAATCAGGATAGCGGATCTGTGGTGCGGTCGAAGCGATTAATAGCTTTCTTGGTTTGGAGCGTCCAAGGATTTTAAGGATACTCTCCTTGAGAGTAGTTCCGCGAACGATTGAATCATCGATACAGACCAGGGCATCCTCCTTTTCCCGCACCACACCATATGTAATATCATAAACATGGGAGACTAATTGATTCCTGCCAGACTCTTGGGAAATAAAGGTTCGAAGTTTAATGTCCTTATTGGCAATTTTTTCTCCCTTCGGCCAGTTGTCCATTACCAACTCATTAATCAATTTATCGGTAAGAGTTCCGTCATTCTTGGCATCAATCAAACGCTGTTGGACCTCTGCCCTTCGAACTAAGCGGAGTTGTTCCATAAAACCATAGTATGCACTTTCGGCTGTATTTGGCACATAACTAAATACGCTTTTGGAAAAGTCTTTCCCCACTAACTCCAAAACCTGAGGGACCAATAAAGCTCCTAAGGTTTTGCGTTCAGAATAAATATCTGGATCATTTCCCCTAGAGAAATAAATTCTCTCAAAAGAACAACCTACTTGACATGCTGGGTCGTCTGCAAAGCTCTCAATTCCCGTGGAACCATTAGCTCGGATTACAATAATGGTACCCGGTTTAATTTCCTCAACCTCATCCGCTTCCTTATCGAAAACCGTCATCAGCGGTGCTCTTTCAGAGGCAACGGCAACTACTTCATCATCCTCAAAATAAAAACCAGGCCGGATCCCTAAGGGATCCCGCATCGCAAACGCATCCCCATTACCGATAATTCCTGCCAATGCATAACCACCATCCCAGTGAGAAGCAGCTTTTCGGAAAACCTCCGGTAAATTAATGCGTTCACCAATCCACCGGGAGAGTTCTTCACCAGCCACGCCTTCTTCTTGAGCCGTGGCACAAAGCTTATCATTCACAGCATCCAGATGATAACCGGTCTCCTCTAAAATGGCTTGGGTATCAGTATCAAAAACCGGATGTTGTCCTCGCTCTACTAATTTTTGATTTAGTTCTTCTACATTTGTTAGGTTGAAGTTACCTGCGACCATCAAGTTCTTACCTGGCCAATTACTCTTTCTGAAATAAGGATGGCAAGTAGCCGAACCATAATCTCCCGAAGTGCCATAGCGTAAATGTCCCAACAAGATCTCACCTCCATAATCGAAATGCTCCTTGATGGTATCTGGGAATTCATGAAATGATTTACCCCCCTTTATGAGTTTTGCCAGCCTCTTATGCTGACCTCCAAAAATTTTGGCCAAGGCTTTACTACTCGTGCTCCGTTCTCGGAACATAAATGCTTCCCCAGTCGGCATTTTCAATTTCATCGAACCAATCCCAGCACCATCCTGTCCACGATTATGCTGCTTTTCCATGAGCAGAAAGAGTTGGTTAAAACCCCATAGTGAACTTCCGTATTTTTCTGTATAATAACTCAGATGCTTTTTTAAACGAACGAGAGCAATTCCACAATGGTGTCCGATTTCATCGCTCATTTTAAATCATTGACTTAGCTGCATCATCGTAGGAATTGCATCTTCCCAAATCTTCCGCAACTTTGAAACATCAGAATTTAAGATTTCCTTGTCATCCACCTTAAGGGAAAACACTTCATTTTCTGTAGTTTGGCCAAGAAAATGAGCAGATATGCCCCATTGGTTTGCCAAATCCAACAAAGAGGAAAGGTTCTCTGGGGAAACTCCGATTAAGGCACGACCTTGGCTTTCTCCAAAAAGTAAGGCATCCAATCGGGCATTAAAATCCAGAGCATCCACCTTGATTTCCGCTCCAAGATTTAAATTTCCAAAAAGCATTTCAAGCATCGCTACCAGTAAGCCTCCTTCTGCCAAATCATGGGCGGAAGATATCAATCCCAGTTCAATTCCACCGATCAACAAGCCCTGAAGCTTAGCCTCAGCTTCCAGATCAACAACAGGGACTTTGCCTTCTTTAAGTCCGTGTTGGGTTTGAAGAAAATAACTACCTCCCAATTCATCTGAAAATCCACCTAAGAGAACAACCGATTGTCCGGTGCCCGAAATCGTTGAACGAGTAACCAGTTCGGGCTTGTCAATGAGACCCACCATGGAAACCACTGGTGTCGGATCGATCGCTCCATCCCCATGCTCATTGTAAAGACTGACATTTCCGCCCACAACCGGGACATCAAAATGAGCACAGGCATCCGCCAAGCCTTTGACACACTCCTTAAGCATATAATAAGCCTCCGGTTTATTGGGATTACCAAAGTTTAAATTATCGGTAACCGCCAATGCTTTCGCTCCGGAACATGCCAAATTCCTCATGCATTCTACGAATGCAATCTGTGCACCCCGGTAGGGATCGAGAAAGCAAAACCTATTATTACAATCATTTGCAATCGCAAGATACTTGTCGATACCAGCAATACTCAACCGCACCACACCCGCATCGCTTCCTGGCTCAACCGTGCAGCCAGACATCACCATGTGATCGTATTGTTTCCAGACCCACCTCTTGGATCCAATGGTTGGATGTCCCAATAATTTTTCCAGAGCACCTGTCACCTCATTTGGCTCTAATTCCGGAACAGAATCAATTTGCCAATTTCTAGCCTCGGTAACATGGACTGGTTCACTTGCGGGTTGATCGTAAATTGGAGCCTCATCAGTCAAGGATTTCGCTGGTAAGTCCGCCACCACTACACCCTTATGGCGTACAACCATTCGATCTCCATTCTTGACTTCGCCAATTCTGGCAGCGTGCAAGTCCCATTTCTCGAAAACCTGCTCCAATTCATGTTCACGACCCCGATTTACGATAACCAACATGCGTTCCTGGCTTTCGGAGAGCATGATCTCGTAAGAATTCATGCCCGTTTCTCGCTGAGGAACAAGATCAAGATCGATTTCAATTCCAGAATTTCCTCTTGAGGCAGTTTCACAGGTCGAACAAGTCAACCCCGCAGCCCCCATATCTTGAATGCCAACAACCAAGCCAGGAATTGCCATCATCTCCAGGCAAGCCTCAAGCAAGAGTTTCTCCATAAAAGGATCCCCTTTTTGTACAGCTGGTCTATCCTCCGCACTCTCCTCGGTTAACTCTCTAGATGCAAAACTAGCCCCTCCTAAACCATCACGACCAGTACCAGGCCCGACATAATATACGGGATTACCCACTCCAGTTGCTGCCCCTTTCTGAATTTCTTCATGTCGTAAAATTCCAGCACATAAGGCATTGACCAATGGATTTCCTTCATAACAGGAATCAAAATAAATATCCCCACCCATGTTTGGAATACCCAAACAATTCCCGTAATGCGAAATGCCACTCACAACCCCACGAAATAAGCGTTTTACCTGCTCATTCTCAAGATCTCCAAAACGAAGTGAATTGGTAAGTAAAACCGGCCGGGCACCCATCGTAAAAATATCACGAACAATCCCACCGACTCCGGTGGCAGCACCTTCAAATGGTTCAATTGCACTCGGATGATTGTGCGATTCGATCTTAAAGGCCACCCCCCAACCTTCCCCTACATCAATTACTCCGGCATTCTCTTCGCCAGCTTTAACCAAAACTTGGCCGATCGCATTCTTGTCCTTCTTTTCGGTCGGAAAAAGTTTTAATAACTTCCGGGTATTTTTATAGGCACAATGCTCGGACCACATCACCGAAAATATTCCCAACTCAGTCAGATTGGGAGTGCGACTCAAAATCTCTTGTATATTCTCGTACTCCACGGGTAGAAGACCGTGTTGAGCAATTAATTCCGGAGTGATTTCCACATTGAGACAAGGATCAGGATTCGGGATCATGGAATTTATCGAAGAATCCATTAAGTGGATACCAGCTCTACTGGGCTAGAAGTTTGAAGGGGATCAAAAAAAGATTTTAGAATCAGGATTCCATCATCGCATGGATGATGAGGTTCGACCGCTCTTTCAGGATGGGGCATCATACCATACACATTACCCTTGAGGTTGCGGATTCCCGCAATGTCGTTGATTGAGCCATTGGGGTTATCAAGGTACCGGAGCAATACTTGATCATTGGATTCGAGCTCCTCCAAAGTCGAATCCTTCACCCGGTAATTTCCTTCACCATGAGCAATAGGTAGGGAAATTGAATGGTTTATCTTGGAAGAATTGAAACGTTCATTGGAGTCTTCCACTTGGAGGGCTTGATTGAGACAACGAAAATCCAAACAGTCGTTGCGGATCAAAGCACCGGGTAAAAGACCCGCTTCACAAAGGATTTGAAAACCATTACAAATGCCAAGCACCTGCCCACCACGATCAGCAAAATTCTTTAAATCCGACATGATCGGAGAAAATTGGGCAATCGCTCCGCACCTTAAATAATCACCAAAAGAAAAACCACCCGGAACCACAACTGCCTCGGTTTCGCTGGGTAGCGAATCCTTGTGCCAGACTCTCTTAGCTGGAATACCCATTACTTGATCCACTGCATGCTCCGCATCCCAATCGCAATTGGAACCAGGAAATTGTAAGATTGCCACTTTCAAGATTTTTTCTCCTCCTGCTTGGCTTCATCCTCTCCGAAAACTTCTTCAACCACTGGGTTGGTCAAAATCCCCACCCCATCTACTTCAATGGTAACTTCATCTCCTGGAACCAGAAAGCGTTTTGGGTTTCTAGCCTCACCGACTCCGGAAGGGGTACCGGTTAGAATAAGGGTTCCGGGCAACAAGGTGGTACTTCCACTTAGGAAGGAGATTAAGGCAGACGCATCAAAAATCATGTCTTCCAAAGAGGATTCCTGCATCTTCTCTTCATTTACAAAAGATCGAATGGTCAGCTTAGAAGGGTCAGGTATCTCGTCCGCAGTGGCCAAGCAAGGGCCTACCGGGCAGAAAGTATCGAAACTTTTTCCACGGCAGAACTGCCCTCCCCCTTTTTCTTTCTGCCAATCCCTTGCACTGACATCGTTTACGCAAGTGTAACCCAGGACATAAGACAATGCCTCTTGGGGCGTGACATTTTTGCAAGGTCGACCAATAACCACTCCTAATTCACCTTCAAAATCAACTTTATCGCTCCTTAAAAATCTGGGGAGAACAATGGGATCTCCAGGGTTTTGAATAGAAGTCGACGCTTTCATGAAAACCATGGGGTGATCTGGAATTTCCACCCCAGTTTCCTCCGCATGACTTCGATAATTTAAGCCGATTGCATAAATGCAGCGAAAATCAATCGGGGTTAGGAACTGAAAAGGAGTAATCCGCTGATCTGTGGATTCAAAATCACCATCCTCATTCTTAACAATCAAGTAAGTTTGACCTTGTTCGTCAAATCGACCAAAGCCCATACTACCAGCTTGGTCAAGGTAGCGAAAAATCCTCACTCCTGCAAGATTTCGTAGTGATAATCCTCAATCACAGGATTACTCATCAACCCGTCACACAATTGATCGATGGTAGCTCTCGTTTCCGGTGTGTCATCCGCATCCATCTCAAAGCTTATGGTTTTTCCCACACGGACACCCAGAACTGTTGCGTGGCCCAAGCTTTTAATCGCTTGCTCTACCGCGGCGCCTTGTGGATCCAAAACCGTAGCTTTGGGAGATACATATACCATAACCTTCACAGCAACTTGTATGAATCCTTGATCTCCAATTGTTTCAATAAAATTTTGCGCACGTTAGGAAATACGCAAAATTATTTACTCTACGAATTGGACAAAGGATGAAAATTTGCATGCTCATCCAACAACCTCTCTGCCTCTACTTGGGTATAAATCTGGGTCGTCCCAACATCCGCATGCCCAAGCATTTCCTGAACCGACCGAATGTCCGCCCCGCCCATCAGTAAATGAGTGGCAAATGAATGACGCAACCCATGTGGGCTCACATTTTTCTCAATCCCTGCCTTTCGGGCATAATCCTTTACAAGAACCCAGATCATCTTTCGGGAAATTACTTTACCGCGAATACTTAAAAAAAGTTCACCTCCGGTTCCATCTTTAACCAAAAAAGGACGGCCCCCATGCAAATAATTCTCAACCGCACGGGCCGCATGCCGCCCAAGCGGTACAACTCTTTCCTTGGAACCTTTCCCAAAAACGCGAGCAAATCCCTCTTTGGTATCAATTGAATTCATGAGTAGGCTACCAATTTCAGAAACCCGCAACCCACTCCCATACATGAGCTCAAAGAGAGCCCGATCTCTTTTCCCAAGGGGAGTATTTAAATCGGGAGCTTCCAGAAAGCTTTCCATTTCATCAATGCTTAAACTATCTGGTAAATGCCTCGCTTTTCTAGGATTCACCAACAACTCAGTGAAGTCTTTATTTAGCTTATTTTCGCCTTTCAAAAACTTGGCAAGCATTCGCACTGCCGATAATTTTCGGGATAAACTAGTAGCTACATATTCTTGCTCTGTTAGCGAAGATAACCAAGCGGAGAGATTTTCGATACCCACTTTTTGCCAATCTGAAATTCCTTGGGTTTTTAAATGTAGGGAACATTGGATTAAGTCCCTCTCATAGGAATTCACGGTGTTAGGCGACAACCCCTTTTCTAACTGAACCCAAACCAGGAAAGAACTAATTTCGGGTTCAAAGGAAGGGGGCGGTTCTGGAGCATTTTCTCCCTGCTTCCTTCGCTTGACCTTGCTCTTTGCCCCCATTCTCCTCTTTTTTCTATCGAAAAATTAATCGCTTGGAGTTTTTACCGGTGCAAGCTCGCCGGCAAAAAGCTTACGATAAATTCGATTTACTGGAGTTTTAAGTCGACTCACCATGAACTTTTCTTTTCTTAAAGCCCCATATCCATATCGATAACTTGCTGCCAGCCTTGGGTAGGAAAACAAACCTTGGCTACCGAGCATCCCCCTCAAGCGGTGTAGGTACAACATCCCGACTTCCACATTGGTCTCCCATTCAAAAGCTTGCCGATAATGAAGCTTAGTAACATCAGACCATGCCGCTTCGGTTAACTGCATCATACCCCTAGCCACCGATGATTCCGCATTGGCGTTTAAACTACTCTCCGCATGACAAACCGCATAAACAAAAGACGGCTCCAAACCAAGGACGGGGGCCTCCTTTTTGATCTTATCCCAAACTTTACCACCCGAAATATAATGGGCATTACCATCGATCAAATTACAACCACTGGGAAGAATGAATACCACTCCCAGACCTAAAAATTGAAGCCATCCAAAAAACTTACCCATCACCTGGACTAATCAAGCAGTGGAGCATAGAGGTGGCAAGAATCAATCCATGCTAAGCAAGCTTGTTACCACATTTAGAAACAAGATTCTCAGGAATAGCAGTTAAGCCAGTACCAAAAAGGCCACCAGGAAAACCAGCCCAAAAAAGGCGGTCAAACCCACCGGATGAAGCCCCAGCCCCGCCCGCTTGCTTATCCTTGCTTTGGTCTTTTGTTTACTATCTTTTCCAAGGAGCCCAATCTCATGCAGGGGACTGGCTATGAAACTAAGGACATGGACTTGTCCAGCCTTGGTGAAGGTATTCACCTTATGAACAATTCCCTCGATGAAGGCACGATGAGAGAAATCGTTCAGGCCATTCCAGAAACTACTCATAGAGAGCATAAATCCCCGGCCTATTTTTCGGTATGCCCAATCAGCATCCAGATTAATCGATGGAACTTCCGGTGGATATTTGCTCCACAAGTTGAGCAATGTAAAGGCAAGTGCGGAGAACAATAAAATTTCGATTTGGGTAATTACATGGGTTGCATCATAGGGGTGATATCCCGTGGCACCGTTGGGGAGCATCTCATACAACCATTGAGGATTACAGCCCAGGAAAATACAAAGGAAAGAGGAAATGCCCATGGCGATTAACATATTAATCGGAGCTTCCTTGGGTCGCATCCCTGAATCAGAAGCAAAAAAGGCGAAGAAAGGAATCTTGATTCCAGCATGGTTGATCACACCAACCGAAGCGAAAAGCAAGCATAACCAAATCGCCACATGTCCATTTTGAGCCGCCTCAGTTATGATGATAGATTTACTTACAAACCCACTGAACAGTGGAAAGGCAGAGCTGGAAGCTGCACCTACAATACAGAACCCAGTAGTCCATGGCATGGACTTGTACAGACCTCCTAGATGAGACCCGCGAATTTCTCCGGTACGGAAAAGCACCGCCCCCATACTCATAAAGAGCAACCCCTTGTATAATACATGGGTAAAAGCATGAGCAATCGCACCATCGATAGCCAGTTCCGTTCCAATTCCAATCCCAATAACCATAAACCCAATTTGATTGATCTT
>CESN01105526.1_pt1 | contig 14293 bp, 15 predicted proteins | sample 531181 | NCBI WGS metagenome assembly CESN01 (sample SAMEA2621990, study PRJEB7988) | marine metagenome | isolation source: saline water (ENVO:00002010), including
AAAGTTCGTAAAATTGAGAAAAGAAATGTGATCGCAGGTTTTGCAGGTTCTACCGCAGATGCTCTCACTTTATTTGAAAGATTAGAGGCTAAATTAGAAAAACACGCTGGAAATTTAACCAGAGCTGCTGTTGAATTAGCCAAAGACTGGAGAACTGATAAATATCTAAGAAGACTAGAAGCTTTAATGGCAATTGGTGACAAGGAGAGAAGTTTTATAATATCTGGCACTGGAGATGTTTTGGAACCTGAAGGTGATGTAATTGGAATTGGATCTGGAGGTAATTATGCATTAGCGGCGGCTAAAGTTTTAATTGATACGGAACTTAAGGCAGAAGAAGTTGCTAAAAGAGCTATTAAAGTTGCTTCTGATATTTGCGTATTTACAAACGGCAACATCAAAATAGAGAAAATATAATGGAAAAAACAAATGTAAAAACTTTTCCGAAAAATAAGACTGAGGAAAACAAACAACATATAGACTCTCTTTCCCCGAGAGAAATTGTATCAGAACTTGACAGATATGTTGTTGGTCAAAACAAAGCTAAAAGAGCTGTTGCAATCGCACTAAGAAATAGATGGAGAAGACAAGCGTTAAAAGGTGATATGCGTGATGAAGTTCTCCCTAAGAATATCTTGATGATTGGACCTACTGGCGTAGGTAAAACAGAAATTTCAAGAAGGCTATCGAAGCTTGCCGAAGCACCCTTCGTTAAAGTAGAGGCCACAAGATTTACCGAGGTAGGCTACGTAGGAAGAGATGTTGAACAGATAATAAGAGATTTGCTTGAAATAGCTATTGCTATGGAAAAGGTTAAAAAAAGAAAAGAAGTTTATACAAAAGCGCAAAAATTAGCGGAGGAAAGAGTTCTTGATGCCTTAGTCGGAACTAAAGCATCTGTAGCTACAAGAGAGAGCTTTAGAAAAAGGTTAAGAGATGGAGATCTGGATAGTAACGAAATAGAAATTTCAACAACAGAGACAAATAACATGCCAAGTTTTGAGATACCTGGAATGCCTGGAGCTAATGTTGGAATGATTAATATTGGTGAAATGTTAGGTAAGTCTATAGGAGGTAAAGCGAAAAAGAAAAAAATGACAGTTAAAGAGTCTCATGAAATATTAATAAATGAAGAGTCCGATAAATTAATTGAGCAAGATAAAATAATTAAATCAGCAAAAAATGTAACTGAAAATAACGGGATAGTATTTCTTGATGAAATCGACAAAATTTCTGCAAGGACAGATAGGGTTGGTGGAGATGTGTCCAGAGAAGGTGTTCAAAGGGATCTTTTGCCTCTAATAGAGGGAACAACTGTAAGCACAAAGTACGGGCCAATTAAAACTGATCATATTTTATTTATAGCCTCAGGAGCTTTTCAACTTGCAAAACCATCAGATTTATTACCCGAGCTTCAAGGAAGACTACCAATAAGAGTTGAGTTAGATGCTTTAACCAGTGACGACTTCAAGAGAATTCTGAAAGAGCCAGATAATAGTTTGATAAAACAATATAAAGCTTTATTAAAAACAGAAAATGTTGATCTTGAATTTTCAGAGGATGGTATTGAAAAAATTGCAAATCTCGCAAATGACGTTAATTCATCTGTGGAAAATATTGGAGCAAGACGTCTGCACACAATCATTGAAAGAGTGCTTGACGAAATAAGTTTCACAGCAACAGACAGAGCAGGTGAAAAAATAGTTGTAAATTCAGATTATGTAACTAAAAATTTAGACAAGCTTGTTAAAGATAATGATTTATCAAAATTTATTCTTTAATTTTAAATGTATAAAAAATGAACCAGAATTTTTATTTTCTGTCTGATCATCAATTTGCTTGATAATATCCATTAAATCATCACTTGATTTTACAAATTCAGGCACCGAGTATTTTAAAATACCTAGATCTTTTGATTGAAAAGGGTTTTCGTTTACTTTAGATCTAAGACCTTTGCCTGTAATAATATTTATTTTTCCTACACCTTTTTGATAGCACTCTTGTATAAATTCCTTTACTTTCTTGTTAGCATTTTCTAGAGAAAAACCATGAAGATCAATTGTGGCCTCTTTCTTGACTTTTAATCTTAAATTTTCGTAGTCTTTATTTTGAACCTTTTCATTATTATCAAGAAAATTTTTCCAATCCTTAAGGTCTTTATCTGATATTTTTTTACTCAATTAAATATTAGTTTCAATCAAAGCCCAATTGGGATCGTTTGATTTGACATCTTTAGAAAATTTCCAAGTATCGTGAACTTTTTTAACTTTGTTAGGATCTCCTGCTATTATTTTAGAATCTTTATCCTTAACACATGAAATTATTTCACTTACAAATTCAACAGTTACCTCTAAGAAGTTGCCTCTTTTCTCGTGTTTTTTAATTTCTGCAGAATTAATTCCTATGAAAGTAGTTTCTGATTTATGACCATCTTTTTTTCTACTAGAAAGAGCATCATCAAATGTTTTGAAAACCTTTTGGTCTAGGAGATTTTTTATATTGTTTAAATTACCATTTGAGAACTCTGTAATAATATTTTCATACGCTATTTTCGCTCCTTCTAGAAAATCTTTTTTTGCATTTTCATCAAAAGTATCTAAATTTACTTTATTAACTGGTTTAGTTTTGGGAAAATCGTGGGCAAAACTTCTTGTCATATCCTCCTCGTATCCAGATTTTTTGCCTAAAATGCCCCTTAATCGAAGGAATATGAAACCTGCAATCATTGCAAGTAATATGATATCAATATATTCAAAACTATAATTCATATTAGTATATTATTTAGTCTATTGATAAATATCAACTAGCAAATTACATTAAAGACAAATGAACACACTGATTTTAATAATAGTTTTGATTCCTCTAATTGAAATATACCTATTTATTGAAATAGGAAGCCAAATAGGTGCTCTTAACACAATACTTTTTATATTATTAACTGCAATTCTTGGTGTTTACTTTGCGAAAAGGGAGGGTCTAAATACTTTAAGATCTGGGATGGAGCGACTTATAAAAAATCAAATGCCACTATATGAAATTATGTCTGGAGCAGCACTAACCGTAGCTGCTTTGTTGTTAATAATACCAGGTTTTGCCACGGATGTTTTGGGATTTTTATTAATCGTTCCGTATACACGGAATTTTATTTTTAGAATTATAGGAACAAATTTTAGGAAGACAAAAATTAAAGATGATTTGATAGATGGAGAATATGAAGATAAAGATAAGTGATGGAAAAAAAATATAGAATCCTTGCTGAGTTTATAAAAAATATTTCAGCAGAAACACCTAACGTTGAGAGCTTTATTTACACTAAGGACAATATATCAAAGTACAGACTTCATATAGACATAAAAACAAAACCGTTAAAAAGCAAAATGGCAGAAGTAGCAGTATCAGTCAAATTTAAAAATACTGAAGAAAACGACAACAAAAGTTTTTTTGAAATGATTTATGCAATAATCGTAAAAATTAATGATGAGGTAAACACAAAAGAGGAACTAGAGCCAATATTTCTAAAAGAAGTTCCTACAGAAGTATATCCAAGAATTGAAGAATCTTTCTTAAAAATATTAGGATACTCGGGTTTTCCAAATGTGAACTTTGAAACTAAAGTTGATTTCGAAAAATTATATAATGAGAGAAAAAATTAAAAATAATTTTTTTTTAGACAGCTATTTAAGAAATTTTTGTGGTTTTCTAATTCTTTCTCTGTAGGATTGATTATTTTCTTGCAATAATCTGTAACTTTTACATTAATATCATCATTAGCATCATTCATGTTATCAAAATTTAGTTTTGGTTCTTTTTGATCAATTAAATTTACATATACTTTTGCAAGTAATTCACAATCTATCAGAGCGGTATGTAGTTTTCTTTTGGAGTTATCTATTCTAAATCTTTTACAAAGCGCATCTAAACTTATTTGGGATCCTGGAAATTTGTCTCTTGCTATATCTAAAGTATCTATAATATTGTTTTTTGAAATTGCTTTCTTTCCTATTAATTTTAATTCATTGTTAATGTGCGAAAGGTCAAATTCTGCATTATGTATTATTATTTTTTTATCTTTTATGAAATTTAGAAATTCTTCGGCTACATCTTTAAATATCTTTTTGTCAGAAAGAAATTGATCGGTATACCCGTGAACTTTCTGTGCTTCCTCAGAAACTTTTCTTTGAGGGTTTAAATAGCAATGAAATCTATTTGAAGTCGGGATTTGATTTTGTAGCTCTATGCACCCTATTTCTACTATTCTATGACCATTAGCCACAGATAAGCCTGTTGTTTCAGTATCTAATACTATTTCGTTCATTTAATAATTTTTTTTTTAACACTTTAACATCATTTTTGATTTTTTCACTTTTATAATTGTTTTTCAAAATGTGGTCAGACTTCATTTTTTTTTCAAGCAAGCTCAATTGAATCTTTTTAAACTTCTTTATTAATTTATAGTTAAAATTTGGTCTTCTTTTTAAATATTTAATCATGTCTCTTTCTTTTGTTTCTACAAATACTATAATATCATTTTTTTTGTGCATTTTATTTTCTAAATATAGTGGTATATCTAAAATAATCATTTTTTTTTTTTTATTTTTAGCAATGAATTTTTTCAATTTTGCTCTAACAATAGGATAAATTATCTTTCCTAATCTTTTTATATTTTTATCATCATTTAACAAAAATTTAATTACATCTTTCTTATTTACTGGAAAATTTTTAAAAAATTTAGGAAATTTAGTATTTAATTTTTTAAAACATCTCCGGTCGTGTTTGTAAATATGTGCAACTTCATTGTCAGCATTAAAATAAGGTTCACGAAATAATTTAGATATATAAGTTTTCCCAGAACATATATCGCCAACTAAAGCTATTTTTATCATTCAATAATTTTTAATGTCTCTTCATTTATTTTAGGAATTATATTGTTCCAAATAGAAAAGGATTGATTAGCCTGGTAGATAAACATTAACTTGCCATTTTCGGTTTTGTTACCTTTTAATCTAGCTTCCTTAAGAAATGGTGTTTCTCTAGGATTGTATATAACATCATAAAAAACTTTATCTTTAACGTCAAAATTTAACCCTAAATTATCTCCTTTAAGACCAACGCTTGTAGCATTAATTACAATATCAAATTCTGGAATTTCGCCCCATTTATAAATATTAATATCAACAAATTTATTTTTTATTTTTTCAGATTTTTCTAAAGTTCTACTTGATAGTAATATTTTTTTACTCCCCATACTTAATAAAGAATATATAATTGATGGGACTACACCACCTGCACCTAAAATTAAGATTGATTTATGTAAAATATTTATTTTTGAATGACGGAGACCTAGTTCAAAGCCAGCTACATCAGTATTATGGCCAATGATCTCACTCCCATTTTTGTAAATAGTATTAACTGAATCGGTCTTTTCAGCCTCTAAACTGAGTTTATCTACAAATTTTATAATTTTATTTTTAAAAGGGACTGTTACATTTATTCCATGAATTTCATTATTTCTCAATTTATTAACAAAATCCCCTAAATTTTTTTCTTCTAGCTTAATTTTGTCGTATATAGCGTTTATATTATTTTTTTTAATCCAAAAATTATGTAATTCTGGGGATAAAGAATGGCTAATTGGATTTCCTATAACAAAAAATTTTTTCATTCTAAAAATTTTAAATATTCCTTTATTTTTAAAGCAGGTAGACCCATGATTGTGTTTTTATCTCCTTTTATCTCTTTAAAAAGTTTCCTGCCTTCTCCCTCAATCTGATAAACATTGTATGAATATAAATTTTTATCTGAAATTTTTGACAAATATTTTTGCAATTCATACACATTAAAGCTTTTCATAGTAAGTTCTGCTTTTTCAGTGTAATTCCAAATCATAGTTCCGTTTCTTGAAATACACACTGAGCTAATTAAAAAATGTTTTTTTCCATTTAGTTTTTTTAAACTTTGTAATGCTTCGTTTCTATCTTTTGGTTTTGAAATGATACTTCCGTCAAGATCAATAACACTGTCAGCTCCTATTACAACTTTATCGAGAAATATACTGCTCACCTTGTTAGCTTTTAACTCAGCTAGGTTTTTTGAAACTATTTCTGGTGTAGATCCTTCTTTAATTAATGAGATTTTAATAGGATCCTCATCAATGTTTGATGCTTTGGATATACAAGAAATACCATTATCGATTAATATTTTTTTTCTTACTTCGCTTTTAGAAGCTAAAATTATATTTTTCATTATTGATTAAATATTTCATGAATTTTTAATATGGATGCTGCAGTTTCTTCAACTGATTTTCTTGTAACATCTATACTTGGCCATTTGTATTTCTGAAATAATTTTTTAGAATTTTCGATTTCATTTCTAATTTTTTCCTGGTCTACATAGTTCATGTTTTCATTTTCATTTATAGACTGCATTCTGTTTTTTCTAAGATCGACAAGTCTATCTGGTTCTGCTGTTAAGCCAATTATGCACTTAATTTTTGGCTTTTCCTTTAATAATTTTGGAACGGATTGTTCGTTTACGAGAGGGATATTTGATATCTTCATGCCTTTATTTGCTAAATAAATAGAAGTTGGTGTTTTACTTGTTCTACTTACCCCTAATAAAATAATATCAGATTTTTCAATATCATCTAAAGAATTTCCATCATCATGATTCATTGTAAATTGTATAGCCTCTATTTTTTTATAATACTCGTCGTTCATTACGTGTTGTCCGCTTGGGATGTGCGAAGCCTCTTGATTTAGAAGTTTCGAGAAAGTTAGTATTAAATCACCTAGTACTCCAAAACAAGGAATGTTTTTTTTATTACACTCTACTGCTAAAAATTTAGCGAGTTTATTATCTACAATTGTATATAGGAAAATTGAATTTTTAATTTTTAACGAACTTTCTACTATTTTGCTAATTTGGTTTTCTGTTCGTGTGAAAGAATAATAATGTGTCCTATAATTAAAATTTTTAAATTGTGCTTTTATTGCTAAGAATATTCTTTCAAGAGTTTCTCCTGTAGAGTCTGAAACTAGATATATTTCAAATGTATTACTCATGTATAAAAGTATAAAAAAAATGTATTATTTCTTAATATTAATAAATCATTATAAGTTTTTGAAAAAAAATCAAAAAAAAGGTTTTTATCAACATTTTTAAACATGTTTATAAATACTATACTTTTTATGTATTAAAAATTAGAATAGTAAATTAATGCCTAATTATTGATTTATTTGACTAAAATTTAAGTTAGTAAGATGTTATTAAACTGTTAAGAAAAAATAATGGTTATTATTAACATTTCTAATATTACTAATATAAATAATATATTATCTACTTTATGACTAGATTACAAAAATGTATAAAAGGAAGCACAAACTATAATTGTATATGGTTTATGAGGCAAGCCGGTAGGTATTTGCCTGAATTTAGGCAAATAAGATCTAAAAATCAGGATTTTATTAAATTATGTCTTAATGAGAAGTTAGCATCAAAAATTACTATACAACCACTTAAAAGATTTGATCTTGATGCCGCTATCATATTTTCAGACATTTTACTTGTCCCTTATGCATTAAACCAAAAAGTAATTTTCAAGAAAGATTTTGGTCCGTTGTTGGGTGATTTTGATAAAAAGAAAATAGATAAGATAACCGAAAGTGAATTTATTAAAAAATTGGAACCAGTTTATTCTGCAATCAAATTAACAAAAAATAGTAATGAGTTAAAAAATAAAGACTTAATAGGTTTTATTGGAGCGCCCTGGACTTTACTTCTCTATATGTTGAACAAAAAATCCCCTCAAAATACAAACATAAAGCTCATATTGAAAGATCGAAAGATAGTTGAGTTTATTCTGAAAAAACTGGAGCAATTTTTAAAAATACATATTGAAAATCAAATTAAGAATGGAGCATCTATTATACAAATTTTTGATAGTTGGGCTGGTTTATTAGAAAAAAAAGATTTACCAGATCTAGTTTACAAACCAACTTTGAATTTGGTAAATTTTATTAAAGAAAAAGGCATACCAGTTATATGTTTCCCCAGAGGTATAAAAAATTATAAGGAATTTGTTGATACAGTCATGCCAAATGTGATTAGTATTGATTATGATGTTGATCCCAAGGTAATATCAGAAACTATAAAAATCCCAGTTCAGGGTGGATTAAATCCACAAAGTTTGATTGAGGACAAAAAGAATTTAAAGGAAAAAACGTTAAAATATTTAAATATTTTTAAAGATAAACCGTATATATTTAACCTGGGTCACGGTGTTTTGCCTAATACGGACCCGAGCACTATTGATTATTTAGTAAAACTAGTAAAGGATTACAAATGAGCGAAAATCATCCTATTGTAAAATATGGAAAGACTGGAGTTCTTATAATTAATCTTGGCACACCTGATAGTACAAATTGGTGGGATATTAGAAGATATTTGAAAGAATTTTTATCTGATAAGAGAGTGATAGAAGTTAATCCTTTTTTGTGGAAAATCATTCTTAACCTTTTCATTCTTACATTTAGACCATCAAAAACCGCTAAAGCTTATAAAGAAATTTGGATGAAAGATAAAGATATGTCCCCATTAAGATATTACACTTTAATGCAATCAAAAAAACTTTCAAATAGAATAAAACAAAAATCGATTATAGTCGATTACGCGATGAGATATGGATCACCAAGCATTGAACATAAAATAAAAATTCTTAAAGAAAAGGGCTGTGAAAATTTAGTAGTTCTTCCACTATATCCCCAATACGCATCACCCACAACCGCAACAGTCTGTGATCAGGTATACAGGGTACTTATGAATTTGAGATGGCAACCAAGCCTTCAAATAATTGGTCACTATGAATCTAATCCGTTGTATATAAATGCAATAGTAAACTCTATCAAAAAAAAAATTTCTGAAATTAATTGGAAACCCGATATACTGCTCGCATCTTATCACGGTATACCTAAAAAATATTTTGAAAAAGGAGACCCTTACCATTGTTATTGCATGAAAACATCTCGCCTTATATCAGAGCAATTTAATGAGATACCTATGATAACTACATTTCAATCGAGATTCGGTCCTCAAGAATGGCTTACACCATATACAGATAAGACTCTCGAACAGTTACCAAAAAAAGGAAAAAAAAATGTTCTTGCCATTTGTCCTGGTTTTTCTTCTGATTGTGTAGAAACACTTGAGGAAATTGCTATTCAAGGGAAAGAGTCTTTTATGGAATCGGGTGGAGATAATTTCGAGATGGTTCCATGTCTTAACGATAATGAAGATCATATCGAATTACTCAACAATTTAGTAAAATCTTATATTGTAGCAAAATGAGTTGGTACTTAATTCTTAAATCCCTACATTTAATCTCTGTAATTTCTTGGATGGCTGGATTGCTTTATTTACCTAGAATATTCGTTTACCATGCAGAAAATAAAGAAAAAGATGAAGTAATAGGTGTATTCAAGATAATGGAAAGACGTTTATATCTCTATATTATGTATCCAGCTATGCTCTTATCTTGGATTTTTGGTTTAGCAATAATTCACTTTCAAGGAATAGAGTTATTTGCAGCAAAGTGGTTCATAATTAAAATTATTGCTGTTCTAATTTTGACTATTTATCATTTCTACCTTGGACAATGCATAAGAACATTCAGTCTTAATGCCAATAATTCAAGCGCAAGATTCTTTAGAATTATAAATGAAATTCCAACAATTTTACTAATTTTGATTGTTTTTCTCACTATTTTAAAGCCTTTGTAAGGTTGAAATATTAAATATAAAGATTATAGTAATTAAATCTTAAAAAAAAATCTCCAAACATGAATATCGAAGAATTAAAAAAAAACCCCCCAGCACAACTAATCACTCAAGCCGAAGAGCTTGGAATAGAAAATGCAAGTACATTAAGAAAGCAAGAAATATTGTTTGCCATTTTAAAAAAACTGGCAGACAAAGGTGAGGAAATTACTGGTATGGGTGTACTTCAGTTATTACAAGATGGTTTTGGCTTTCTTAGAGCATTAGAATCTAACTATCTTCCAGGCGCAGATGATATTTATGTAAGTCCAAGTCAAATTAGAAAATTTGGATTAAGAACAGGTGACACCGTTGAAGGTCCTGTAAGGGCCCCAAAAGAAGGGGAAAGGTATTTCGCACTTTTACAAGTAAGTAAAATCAATTATGAGGACCCCCAAAAATCGAGACATAAAATAGCATTCGACAACTTAACCCCACTTTATCCAAACAAACAGCTCGGCATGGAAATAGAAAATAATAAAATTGAAAAAAAACCAGACTTAACATCTAGACTTATTGATCTTGTAAGTCCAATAGGAAAAGGCCAAAGATCCTTAATTATATCTCCGCCAAAAGCTGGCAAGACAATGATTTTACAAAGTATAGCCAATTCAATTTCAGCTAATCATCCAGAATGTGCTCTGATGGTACTCCTGATTGATGAAAGACCAGAAGAAGTAACAGATATGCAAAGAACAGTAAAAGGTGAAGTTATAAGCTCAACATTCGATGAGCCTGCACAAAGACATGTTGCAGTTGCAGAAATGGTTATTGAAAAAGCTAAAAGACTTACTGAACATAAAAAAGATGTTATTATTTTATTAGATTCCATTACTCGTCTTGGAAGAGCTTATAATGCTGTTGTACCTAGTTCTGGAAAGGTATTAACAGGCGGCGTTGATGCCAATGCTCTTCAAAGGCCAAAAAGATTTTTTGGTGCCGCAAGAAACATTGAAGAAGGAGGATCCTTAACAATTATTGCCACAGCTTTGATAGACACAGGAAGTAGAATGGATGAAGTTATATTTGAAGAATTTAAAGGGACAGGTAATAGCGAAACAATATTAGATAGAAAAATTTCGGAGAAAAGAATATATCCAGCTATCGATATAACTAAATCAGGCACAAGAAGAGAAGAATTATTATTTGACAAAAATGATCTTCAGAAAATGAATGTGTTGAGGAGAATTATTGCTCCAATGGGGTCAATGGATGCTATAGAGTTTATAAACTCAAAATTAAAAGCTACTAAAAGCAACGCAGAATTTTTTACTTCTATGAATAAACCTTCGTAAGATTTAAGAATCCTTTTAATAGATGTAAGTTCAAAAACTTAAGATATGAGAATTTATTAAATAAAAAGATTTAATGACAATTTTTGCTTTATCATCCGCTCCAGGACAGTCAGGTGTTGCCGTTATTAGGATTTCAGGGCCAGAGACAAAGAATATACTTCAATTGATAACAAAATGTAAATTACCTCCACCTCGAATGGCTAAGCTTCTTAAAATAAACAATATCAGCACTTCTAAGCTAATTGATGAAGGTATAGTTTTGTGGTTCCCAGGCCCAAAAAGTTATACGGGCGAGGACATGGCAGAACTACATGTGCACGGTAGTAAAGCTGTAGTAAAGGAAATTCAAGATACTGTATTAAGCACTAAATGTTGTAGATTGGCTGAACCTGGAGAATTTACAAAACTTGCATTTTTAAATGGGAAAATTAATTTACTACAGGCTGAGGCTATAGGCGATTTAATAGCAGCCGAAACCGAAGTCCAAATTGAGCAAGCTCAAAATATTATTAAGGGGAAATCTTTTTTAAAATTTAATGAATTGAGAGAGAAATTAATAAAAGTTTTGTCCAAAGTTGAAGCAAAAATTGATTTTCCAGATGAAGATTTACCATCAAATGTCCTTGATGAAATTAAAAAAGACGTTTCAGAAATTGAGAATGAAATAAAAAAAATATTAACCAACTATGAAGTAGGAGAAAGAATAAGATCTGGTTATAAAATCGCAATAGTAGGACCACCTAACTCAGGTAAATCTACTTTGATGAATTATTTAAGCAAAAGGAATGTAGCTATAGTTTCCAATATTGCAGGGACGACCAGAGACGTTTTGCAGACTAATTTAAACTTTTATGGTTACCCGGTTATAATTTCAGACACAGCAGGAATAAGAAACTCAAAAGACTTAATAGAGAAAGAAGGCATCAAGCTTGCCTTTGAAAAAGCAGAGCAAGCAGATCTTAGAATAGTGGTAATAGAGCCTAAAAATGTTGATTTTTATGGTTTTTTGAATGATCTATTTAATAAAAATACAATTTTAGTCATAAATAAATCGGATCTTTATAATTTTGAAATGAAAGAGAAACTTAAGAAATATAATCCAATCTCAGTATCTTTTCTTAAAGAAAAAAACATAAACGAATTAATCGATCAAATTAAGAAAAATTTAATCTCCGATATGAAATTTAGTGATGATATTTTTGTAACAAGAGAGAGACACAAAAATAATTTGAATGAGTGTTTAGCTAATTTACAAAATTTTAAAGATAAAAAAGATTCTCACGATTTTGACAAAGGAGCAGAAGATTTAAGACTTGCTCAGGTAAGTTTGGGTAAAATCGTTGGAAAAGTTGATGTGGAAACTATATTAGGCAGTATTTTCAACGATTTTTGTATAGGTAAATAGCTGTAAAATTTCTCAATTTTTCAACTTTTTACTCAAATACTAATATTAAACTTTTTTAAAATTTTTTTTGTAAAAACTTGTAAAATTTCACATGAATTATAAATTCATGGAATGAAAAATAATTTAACTTTTGATGTTGTTGTCATAGGTGGCGGACACGCTGGATGCGAGGCGGCAGCTGCATCAGCCAGATTAGGTGTTAATACAGCATTATTTACAAATGATATTAGTACAATTGGTGAGATGTCTTGTAACCCTGCTATTGGAGGCCTGGGCAAAGGTCATTTAGTTAGAGAGATAGATGCTTTAGATGGTGTCATGGGTGAGATTGCAGATAAATCCGGCATACAGTTTAGATTACTTAATAGAAGCAGAGGTCCAGCTGTTCAGGGACTGCGAACACAAAGTGATAGGTCTATATATAAAGCAGAAATGCAAAAAAAACTTGTAAACTACTGTAATTTAAGCATATTTTCTAATACAATAAATGAATTTATAATTGAAAATAATGAGATAAAAGGGCTTAAAGATATAAGTGGCAATGAAATTAAATGCTCTAAGGTAATACTTACAACTGGCACTTTCTTAAATGGTTTAATACATATTGGAAATAAAAAGACTCCAGCCGGAAGATATGATGAGAAACCAACTTTAGGTTTATCAGATCAATTAAAAAAATATAAATTTAAATTAGGTAGACTGAAAACAGGAACACCACCAAGATTAGATGGCTCAACTATAGACTACAAAAATCTAGAACAGCAATATGCAGATAAAGATATTACTTTTTTTTCTTTTTTAACTAAGAAAGTTTATAATGAGCAAATTTCTTGCAGCATGACTTATACAAATAATAAAGTTCACGGAATAATCTTTGAAAATTTAAAAAAAAGTGCGATGTATTCTGGAAGTATAAAAGGTGTTGGCCCTAGATACTGTCCATCCATCGAGGACAAGATTTATAAATTTAGAACTAAATCCAGACATCAAATTTTCCTAGAACCCGAGGGTCTTAATGATAATACTGTATACCCAAATGGTATATCAACATCACTTCCAGAGGAAATACAGCAAATATTATGTAATAATATCAGCGGTTTAGAAGAAGTTAAAATTTTAAGGCCTGGATATGCGATCGAATATGATTATGTAGATCCGAGAGAGCTTTTTTTAACATTAGAGACTAAAAAAATCAAAAATTTTTATTTAGCCGGCCAAATCAATGGCACAACTGGTTACGAAGAGGCAGCAGCTCAGGGTCTGATTGCTGGAGCTAATGCAGCATTATCTGTTAAAAATCGAGAGCCACTAATACTAGATAGATCACAAGCTTATATTGGGGTAATGATAGATGATCTTGTAACAAAAGGGGTTGCAGAACCATATAGAATGTTTACCTCAAGAGCTGAATACAGATTAACATTAAGATCAGATAATGCCGATTTAAGATTAACTGATATAGGAGTCAAAATTGGCCTAGTTTCAAGAGACAGGGCTGGTTTTTATAAGGAAAAGAGCAAGAGTTTAAATGAAATTTCAAATAAAATGGACAATTTGAAAATATCACCTTCTAAAGTGTCAAAATTTGGCATAAAAATTGCAAAAGATGGGGTTCTTAGAAATGCTAGTAATATTTTAGCGCAAAAAGGGGTTAATATGAGTAAAATTAGGGAAATATGGCCTGAGTTAGGTTTTATATCTAAGGATATCGACGCTCAATTAGAAATTAACTCACATTACAAGGGTTATTTAAAAAAGCAAAATGACGATATTAGGGCCTTTAA
>CESN01033083.1_pt1 | contig 14276 bp, 6 predicted proteins | sample 531181 | NCBI WGS metagenome assembly CESN01 (sample SAMEA2621990, study PRJEB7988) | marine metagenome | isolation source: saline water (ENVO:00002010), including
TTAAAGTGTACGGGAAAGCCGATAGGAGTAATGCGAACTGAACGGCAATATGAAAATTTTTTACTACATGTGGAATGGCGCCACATGGAATCCGGTGGTAATTCAGGTATTTTTGCTTGGAGTGATGCCATACCCTTTGGAAATCGATTACCGAAAGGGATAGAAATTCAAATGTTAGAATTGGATTGGATAAAATTGAATCAGCGAAAAGGAAGCCCCCCTCCTCCCGTTGCTTATGTTCATGGTGAACTGTTTGGGGCAGGTGGCATGACCGCGACCCCAGATAATCCAAGAGGCAGCCGAAGTAAATCACTGGAGAATCGATGTAAAGGGAGAGGCCAATGGAATATTTATGATGTTGTCTGTGTAGATGGGGTGGTCAAACTTTCGGTAAATGGAAAATTCGTAAATGGAATTCGGAATTCACAATACAAAAAGGGATACATTTGTTTGGAATCCGAAGGTTCTGAAATTCATTTTAAAAATCTAAACATTATGGAATTACCAAGTGGTATTACTTCTGCGGACCAAAGAGTCCCAGTAATCGAAGAATAAGTTGGGCTGTAGGCCATTTTCTCCTCTCCATGAAATCCGGAAAATTTTATGATGCCAATTACAAAAATTATTAAATTTTATTATAAAATGCTTTGAATTACACCAAGGATGCTTATTATAATATTTGTCTGTTTTGTAGACCATCCCATGATTTTTTTTAAAAATTGTTTCGCTTTTATCCTGTTATTAATTTGGAGTTCTCTAACAGCGTCCAACCATTTCGAGGACGAAATACTGCCTTTGCTCCAAGATTATTGCATTGATTGCCATGGTCCCGATAAACAAAAATCGGGATTTAGAGTAGATCGAAGGGCGTATTTACTCAAAGGCGGGGACACTGGAATGTCTGCTTTGATTCCGGGCAAGCCTGAAAAAAGCTACATGATTGAGGTGATCAAAAGCGACGATCCAGAAATCAGTATGCCTCCCAAAGGAGGAAGACTTTTTGACGATGAAATAGAAATTTTGGAGAAATGGATCGCCGATGGTGCCCAATGGCCTGGTCAAATGAATGACAAAATTGAGGAAGCCACCGATCATTGGGCTTTCAAACCCGTACAGCGGCCGAAGGTTTCTGGTAAAGCAACCAATCCGATTGATGTCTTCATTAATGACCGTTTGGATAAAGAACAAATTCCTCGAAATAAGCCTGCTGATCCACTCAGCTTAATTCGGAGGGCATCCATTGTTTTGACCGGAATGCCACCTGAGCCATCGAGGGTCACTGAATTTAAGGCAGATTTCGTCCAAGACTCCAATTTGGCTTACGAGAAGCTGATTGATGATTTACTCGCATCTCCTCATTTCGGGGAGCGTTGGGCACAGCACTGGTTAGATGTAATTCGATGGGCGGAAACGAACGGTTCGGAATCGAATCTCTATCGGAAAATGGCTTGGGTTTACCGCGATTATGTAATTCGGGCGTTTAATCAAGATCTACCCTATGATGAATTTGTTCGTCAACAATTGGCTGGTGATGGGTTGGGAGTTGGGGAGGCTTTGGGTTTTCTCGTCGCTGGTCCTCATGTTCCTGCTGCAACCGTAGGTCAGGAACCTTCTGCAATTCGGCAGGCTCGAGCTGACCGGATGGATGAAATCATGCAAACCGTCGGTGCTTCCATGCTTGGTGTCACCATGAGTTGTGCCCGGTGTCACAATCACAAATTTGATCCCATTTCGATCCAAGATTATTATTCGATGACGGCTGTTTTTCAAGACATTGAATTTGGCAGCCGATTTCCTGAATTTTCGAGCGAGCATCCTCGAAAGATGAAAGCAAATGAAATCTGGCGAGAAATTGCAAAATACCGGAATAAAATAAGAAATAAAACAACCGCTTGGGAAGAGGATTGGGGTGGTTACAAAGAAGTTCACTGGCAACCACTCGAGGTGGTTGGCTTGAGGCTCAATTTTTGGTCCGGATATGTTGGCTTAGATGAAGTTGAGATTTTTGGGTTACCCACGGAAGATTTTAATTTAGCCAGTGCAGCGAACGGAACGGAAGTCATGACCGATTCGGCATTTGCCCAGCAAGGGGATCGTTTTCCAGTTTCCAGAGTGATCGATGGAAAGTATGGCACCCAACGCTGGCAAGCAAGCTATCTCAAGGACAAAAAACAAAACCCGTGGCTTGAATTTAAATTCGAGAAGCCAGTTAAGGTAGGTCGTTTACGAATCAGTACAAACCGTGAATATTATTATGAAACCGACTACCTTGAACAGAAAAATAAATTCAATTTTGATCAGTTTCTGATTAACGTAAAGTTAGCCGACGGAAATTGGGTGGAAATTGCATCCATTCAAAAAATCAGGGATTTGATGGAAGATGATAAATCCTTCGATGATGCAATCGGTGAAATTAATCACTTTGCGTACAAACTTTCTGAAGAAGGACCGCGCCCCAGTTTTGTGGGAAGTTTTATTGAACCTAAACTTACCCGTGTCTTGCATCGTGGAAGCCCGGAGAATCCTAGAGATGTGGTATTACCCGGTGCTCCTAAAATCCTGTCCGGCATATTGGGCTTGGATAATGAAGCTAGTGGCCTGGCCCGACGAGCAGAATTTGCTGAGTGGATGGTGAATGAAGAGAATCCATTAACCTCTCGGGTAATGGCGAATCGTATATGGCAGCATATTTTCGGTGCTGGTTTGGTGGTAACAGGAGGAGATTTTGGCAGGGCAGGGGCACCTCCTAGTCATCCTGAACTGCTTGACTGGTTAGCCTCTGAGTTTGCTTCTCCTTCCCGTCCGGAAGGAATCCCATGGTCAATGAAGGAATTGATTCGGATAATGGTGACCTCAGATGCATTCAAGCGAGCGAGTAACCCTTCGGCCGTTGGTTTGGAAAAAGATGCAACCGGCTCCCTCCTTTGGCGATTTCCGCCCCGTCGAGTAGAGGCCGAGGTAATCCGGGATGGTATACTCTTAGCCTCTGGAAAATTGAACCGTGAGATGGGGGGTAGAAGTTACCGGATCCACAATGTTAAGAAGACCTATTCTCAATGGAAAGTGGTAAATAATTTCGGACCAGAGACATGGAGGAGAATGATATACCAAGAGCGGATGCGTAGGGTAGATGACCAGATTTTTACCGCTTTCGATTTCCCTGACTGTGGGCAAGTACGAGCGAAGAGACCAGTATCTACTACTCCTTTGCAAGCCCTCAATCTCATGAACAGTCCTTTTGTGGTTGATCAGGCTGAACATTTGGCAAACCGGGCGAGGATAGAATCGGGAAATAACCTGAAGAAATCGGTTGCCCGAGCGTTTGAATTAATTTTTTCCCGTAATCCAAGCAAAGATGAACTGCAGGCATCTCTTGTAGTTGCTAAAGAGAGAGGCTTGAACATTGTTTGCCGGGCATTGATGAATTCCAACGAATTTGCTTTTTTACCCTAAATTTCCAAGCATGAATAATAACGAAGAAAAGATTTCCTCCATTGGGCGTTCCCTTTTGAACCGTCGTGGTTTCATGAAGAACACTGGTTTTTCATTGGGCGCCCTAGGATTATCGCAACTACTAAACCAAGACGGATTATTTGCTTCTGATAACCCAACAAATTTTAGCGGTAAAGCACCGATCCGACCCAACATTGACCCGGATAATCCATATTCACCTCGAAGTCCCCATTTTGAGGTTGCGGCCAAAAAGGTGTTGATTATTTTTTGCCCCGGAGCGGTCAGTCATGTTGACACCTTTGACTACAAACCAGACCTGATCAAGTACCATGGAAAAAAACCACCCGGCATGCCCGCAGTTACCTTTGAGGGCCCATCAGGAAACATTGCCAAACCATTCTGGGAATTTAAGCCCAAGGGTAAAAGTGGCAAAATGGTATCTGATCTTTTACCCAACCTTGGTGAATTGGCCGATGATTTCTGCTTTGTACATTCCCTGCATACCCAAACCAGTGCCCATCCCCAAGGAGAGAATTTTTTAAATACCGGATTTACCATGGAAGGATTCCCCTCATTTGGTTCATGGGCGACTTACGCTTTAGGGTCAGAAAATGAGGAATTACCTGCATTTGTGGCGATTAATGATCCAAGGGGACCGGCTCGTTCGGGCAAGAATAATTTTGGAAATGGCTTTCTTCCAGCTGCTTTTCAGGGAACTGATTTTAACGCCATGAATCCACCCGCAAATTTGGCCAGACCGTCCTCCTACAGTTCTTCGGATGACCGATCAACCGTGAGTTTATTACAGAGCCTTAATGGAAAGCACTTGGAACAATTTCCTGGTGACGCTGATTTGGCTGCTCGTATTGCCAGTTACGAACTTGCGGGCAAAATGCAGACTTCCATCCCGGATGTAATGGATATCTCCAATGAGCCTACTTCGATTCAACAAGAATATGGAACCAATAGCGGAACCGATTTAAAGAGGGAATATGCTAAGAATTGCATTCTTGCTAGGCGCTTGCTTGAAAAAGGGGTTCGGGTGGTTCAATTGTTCAATGGCAGTGATCCATCCGGTGGAAATGGTATCACTAATTGGGATTCCCATAGTAATATTGATAAGACTCATGCCATGCAGGCTGAAATTATGGATCAGCCCACCGCCGCTCTAATCAGCGACATGAAGAGACGTGGCATGCTCAAGGATACTTTGGTAGTCTGGTGTACCGAGTTTGGTCGTATGCCTTTCCTGCAGGGCAACGGAACTGGGCGTGATCACAACCCAGATGCGTTTACCTGTTTTTTTGCTGGAGCGGGAGTGAAGAAAGGATATAGCTACGGAGAAAGCGATAATTTTGGTTTTAAAAGTGTGGAAGGGAGGTCGAGTGTTTATGATTTTAATGCTACAATTCTGCATTTGATGGGGCTCGACCATGAACGACTAAGCTATTATCACAACGGACTTGAGAGACGATTGACCAATGTTCATGGCCATGTGATTAAACAGGTTCTTGCTTGATCCTTTAATAGTCGTTTTGCTGGAAGCCCTTCCATGAAAGCTTGCCAGTATTTTTTTCGGACTAGATTTTTTCTTAGTCTGTTCTCTTATTTATCCTTTTGCCTCGCGAGTAATGCGGTTCCTTTTGCAGATAATCCCCCTGAGAATGAATCGGTACAAAAACTTTTCGCTAAGAAAGTAAATTTGGAGCCTGGCCTACTTGGTAAGCCCCTGCCCACGAACGACTGGTGGACAACCTTGTTGTCCCAAGATGATTTCCCCGGGCGTCTTTATGCTTATCCCTTTACCGTAAGTGCGGATTCAAAGGGTATTCAAATTTGGTACCCCTTAGAATGGAATGAAAATGGTACGGAAATGGATTCAGGTGAACCCTTATTAATTGAACCGATTGATCCCACTCCGGATTCTGATCCGGTGGAGAAAATACTGTTTGATTTTGAAAAGGATTGGGAAACCTTAGGCTGGGAATTGGAAGGGACCGCGTTTGGGGATGGGCCAATGACCCATTCCCAGCATGGAAGCAGAGGAATAGTAGGCAAGAGGTATGCAGCTAGTTTTTACGGACATGATGGTGGTATCGGTAAAGCGACCTCTCCCGAATTTATAGTGGAGAAAGATTACCTGCATTTTAAAGTTGGTGGAGGCAGTGAAAAAGAGATTCTTGGAGTTCACTTGCTTGTGGATGGCCAGTCGGTTTATCAGGAAGTCGGAAAACAAAATAATAACCTGGAATGGCGAAGTTGGGATCTCAAACAATATCGAGGAAAAAAAGCACAGCTTCAACTGGTGGATGAATCCAAAGGGAGCTGGGGTTTTATCTCGGCAGATCATTTCGTTCTTTCAGAACTCTTGACCGTACCAAAGTCCGGTCCTTTTTCCCATGCCTCCACTCTGAATTGGGGGGATTGGCATGTTTCAATGAGGTTACATCTGAACCAAATTAAAAAGGCGGATGTCACTTTTGGTCGGGGAATGCCCTATGTCTGGATTGAGCCCAAAGGAATTGACCTAAAGATTCCAGGAAAGTTGCAACCAAGCGGGACTTTAGTGCTAGATGGGCGAACTTTTGGCATCTTCGCTCCTGGCGGGTCCTTGAAGCCTATGGATGGGTATGTCCGTTTTACTGGATCGGTGCTTTCTATAGCTGCTCTCAAAGATGACCCCAGTCAGGTAGAACTTTTTGCCCGTCATGCTGCTGCGATTCCGCGGGATACTCAATTTGATTGGAAATATGAAAAAGAGAAGGGCAGGGTCAGCACTATTTGGAGGGTAAAAACCGAAACCGGGGAAGACACCCTGCATGGTTGGATTCCTCATCATTACCGTACAACCAAGCACAATCTCAGTCTTACCGGAATGGAATACGAGACCAGACGGGGGAAAATTGTGGTGGCAAAAGGAAAAGAATTCCAAATTGCTTGGCCTTTTACTGGAATGATTCCTCTTTTCCCCCTCCCGAAGGACGATTCCTTCCGTAGAGAAGTCCTTGCGGATTTCATCAATCGTTGGGGAAATGAATTACTAAAGAAACCCGAAGAAAATCGTCAGGCAGCTGATACTTATTGGGGTGGGAAATCGATGCTCAAAACTTGTCAGGCATTCAATATGGCTTGGCAATTACAGCTTCCAATCGCTGATGACTTATACAAGGAGGCAAAGCGGGTGGTCGAAGATTGGCTTACTTACGAACCCGGAGAAAAAGCATTTTATTATACCCGGTACCCCTTGCCGTGGTCGGGATTAGTTGGGTTTAATTCTTCTTACGGGTCCGAACAATTCACTGATAATCACTTTCATTACGGTTACCTTGCAATGAGTGCCAGTCTGATCGGTATGCATGATCCCATTTGGTTGGAGAAATATGGGCCAAGTCTGACCGAAGTGGTTAAACAATATGCCGAGTGGGAACGGGACTCTCCCCGTTTTCCACGCCTGCGCACCTTTGAATGCTGGGGAGGCCACAGTTACGCAGGTGGAATGTCGAGTGGATACGACGGTAATAACCAAGAATCTTCTTCGGAAGCTATTGGGTCTTGGGCGGGGATGTTTTTTCTTGGAGCCGCACTTGAAGATGAGGATATGTTGGCTACGGGGGCAATGGGGTATGCGATCGAGACGGAAGCCGTTCATGAATATTGGAATAATGCCTACGGCTGGAAAGATCGGGAACAATCTAACTGGTCCCAAAATTATAAGCCAACTATCTGCTCGGTAATGCGGGATCGGGATATGGGTGCCTGGACTTGGTTCAGTGGGGAACCCATTCATATCTATGGTATTCAATGGTTACCGGCTTGGACTCATCTAAATTATTTCGGTGCCCATTCGGAACACTCCGTTTTTCAGCTTAATCAAATGCTTGAAAAACAAGGAAAAGATCAGGGGAAAATCAGCTGGGAAAAAATTGATGGGGATTGGGGTCAGGTTGCCGCTGCCTATGCCGCCTTTTGCCAACCCGATGAAATTTGCAAAGTTTTGGACGAGGCTATTGATAAGAAATGGTCGATCGCTTCCCCCAAGCATGCGGGGATTCCCTACTATTTAGCCCATGCCAGCAGGGCATATGGTTTGATTGATAAAGACTCATACACCGACCTTCCCACCTCGGTTGTATTTAAAAAATCGGACGGAAAAAGGACTGCTTTGGTTTACAATTTATCCAATGCTCCCCGCTCGGTCAGGGTTTATGTAAAAGGCAAGGAAGTACTGAAAGGAAGTTTACCAGCAAATGTCCTAATGGCCGTTCCAGTTCCATGAAAATAAAATTTTGTGACCCTAAGAGGTGGTGAGTATGACAAAATTTTCAGCCCTTATCCTACTTATTGGTGGAATACTTTTTTCCTACGGTATCGACAGGCCCAACATCGTTTTGATTTTTGCTGATGACATGGGCTATTCGGACCTAGGTTGTTATGGGGGCGAGATTAAAACCCCGAACTTGGACCGTCTCGCGAAAAATGGAATTCGGTACTCCCAAGCCTACAATACTTCGAAGTGCTGGACCTCACGAATCAGTCTGCTAACCGGTTTGTATCACCATCGAAGTGATCGGGATTTTAAGAACACTGCGCTGATCGGAGAAATTCTTAAGCCAGCCGGTTACCGTTCCTGGTGGGCCGGGAAGCATCATGCAAGTTTCAATCCCTTTGATCGTGGCTTTGATCATTTCGCTGGATTTCTGGGCGGTGCGATTAATTTTTGGAATCCAGGTGAGCAGGCAAGGAAAGGGGAAGATGTTCCAGGATGGCGATCGGTCTATACTTGGGCTTTTGATGAAAAACTCTTGAAACCATACCATCCAGCGAAGGACTTTTTTGCCACGGATGCCTTTACGGATTGGAGCCTCAACTGGCTGAATGAAAAAGAAAGAGAGCAGGATCCTTTCTTTCTTTTTCTTTCATACAATGCTCCTCATTGGCCCCTGCATGCTCACCCTGAGGACATTGCCAAGTACAAAGGAATTTATGATCAGGGGTATGAAGCGATTCGAAGTTCAAGGTATCGAAAACAGTTGGAGATTGGGTTGTTTGATCCGGGTACCGCTGCATTGACTGAACCTGAACATGAGACATGGAACAGTCTGTCCAAAAAAGAGAGAGGAGAGGAAGCTTTACGGATGGAAATTCATGCTGCGATGGTGGACCGGATGGATCAGAACATTGGCCGACTACTTGGAAAGTTGGAAGAACTTGGAAAGTTGGAAAATACCTTAATTCTTTTTCTTGTGGATAATGGAGCTAGTCATGAGAAACCTAAAAGAGGAACCAAGAATCCGGAGGCAGAGTGGGGAAGTGTGGGCTCTTTTGAAGCGATTGGACAATCCTGGGCAAATGCAATCAACAGTCCTTTCAAGAAGTGGAAAGTGCAGGGCATGGAGGGAGGTATCTGTACCCCAATGATTGCCCATTGGCCGGTAGGTATAAAAGTGTCTAACAATTTCATTTCTCGGGAGCCATGTCATTTGATTGATTTCGTGCCTACCTTTATGGAATTGGCCGGGGAGGGTGTAAGCTATCCGAAATATCTTCCAAGTCTGGATGGTATCAGTCTGACTCCTACCTTTGTAGGTAAAAAGTTGGAGCGAGAGAAGCCTTTATTCTTTCAATACGGGGGTTGGAATGTAATTCGGCAAACTCAATGGAAATTGGTACAGCGAAAACAAGAAGATTGGCAGTTGTATAATTTAGATAGGGATCGAACCGAAACGAGCAACCTTGCAGACCAATTTCCCGACCGGGTTAAGCAAATGAACAGGGCTTGGCAAAGTTGGGCGACTGAAGTTGGAATTGGAAATGAAAAGTCTGAAAAGGGTAATTGATAAAGCGAATTTAGAATTGGAAAAACTTTTGATAACGAAGGATGGTCATCCTTTACCTCAAGATCATGAGTTGATCTCTCGGAATTGGTTGCAAGCGGTCACCAAAGCGACCAATAAGGAAGGATGAGTAAAAACCTATCGATTACACCTATCGGTTCACAGGTTTCCAAGTGGGGTGAAGGTCCAATTTTTTGGGAGGAGCATCTTTTATATGTTGATATTGAGGGACATGCTTTGATTCGCTTGCATGTGGAGACGGGCGTGGAAAAAGTATGGGAAATGGGGGAGCGGATTGGAACCGTAGTGCCCAGGCAGTCTGGTGGTTTTCTGTGTGCGGGGGATTCAGGAATTTTTTCTTTTGATCCAAATACCGGTGAAAAAAAGAATCTTGCGGATCCAGAGGGGGATAAACGCCCAGATAACCGGTTTAATGACGGAAAATGTGACCCAAGCGGAAGGTTCTGGGCCGGAACGATAAGCACAGTGAAAAAGACTGGGGATGCGAATCTTTACATGCTGAATGCGAAGGGAAACCTCTCTCAAAGAGTGAATGGCGTCACCAATTCCAATGGGATATGCTGGAACCATAGAGCGGATACCATGTATTATATTGATACCCCAACTAAGGAAGTTTGGTGTTATCCTTTCGATAACTCAACCGGCGGAATCGGAGAAAAGCAGATCATAATTAACACCGAAGAAGCAGATCTTGCTGGCTCGCCAGATGGAATGACGATCGATGGGGAAGGTATGCTCTGGATAGCGATGTGCCATGGGGGAATGGTGGTCCGAATTGATCCGCATAGAGGCGAGCTCATAGACAAAGTAGAACTTCCATGTTTGGAGACAACCGCTTGTGCCTTTGGTGGTTCAAGTTTGACCCGCTTGTTTGTGACTACAGGAATCCACAAGTCCTTGGAAGAAAGTAATGCGGGTAAAGTGTTTGCAATTGATGGATTGGGGATCTGCGGTGTATCCGCATTCCCATTTGCAGGATAAATCTTAGGGTTTTTTCAAGCACCATCGAATTGCATTCTGCAATAATTGATTAAAGCTTGGATTCTCAAAGTCCTTAGCATGCCCAAGGGAGGTGTAAAAAACTTTAGCACCTGATTTTGTCAGATGAGTCCAAGCTACGGGCTCGGAGGGAAAGCCTGATATGACGCCTTCCAAAATCGGGACTGAATTGATAGAAAGAGGAGAATTTCGATATAGAGAAGCGGGGGTTCTGAATGGAAGCTTTACTTGCTTCAAAAAGGAAGGTTGAACTGCAGTTGGAATTTGTCTGATAAGACAGGATTTGTCATTTCCATAATGTCCTTGATAGTTTCCGCCAATAACTTCTTGGTCCCATTCCGGCCAATCTTGGTGCCCTTCAGGGGCTGAATCATTTCGAAGTTCGAAGGCATGGGAGGAAGTGCGGATTCCCAGAATTGGTTTTCCATGTGCGATATGACTTCTAATAGATTGCATAATTTGATCCGAAAAGGCCCTTCGCCTAACACTGAGAATCAAGAGATCTGCCTGGTTAATTGCCGTAGGATTTTTTAATTGATGACGGTCACGACCTTGTTTGGGAGCAGTGCAAAACTTGATTTTAAAATCTTTAGTAAGGTAAGATGCAGCAAATTCTGGAAGGGTTTTTTCAGTCTGGTATTCTCTTTCTGCAATCACAAAGACGACTTTTGATTTTCCATGAGTAACAAGTGAAAAACCGAACGCACCCGATAGGAAAAACAAGGGAAGCAAGCGGAATAATTCCATATTGAATATAAAATTTTACTTTTGGGGAGTGATTTCTTCCTTAATTGGCAGGAAGAGTAGTCCACGAGTTTGTCGAATAATCGTAAAATTTTCGGCTACCCGAATCATTTTGAAAGAATATCCAGGCACCGGATTCAGAACGGAAAAGATAGGGATAGTTTTCAAAATTTGTCCAAAGCCAATCTAGGTTGGAGTCAAAAAGCCAAAAAGAACTCATTGAAGTCCCACTTCGGTAAAGCCATCCATGGTTTATGTGAAAAATCCAGTTGCTTGAAGTTTCAAAGTAAGTACCAAACCAGTCGGTCGACCTCCAATAATTTCCATGATCCACGGCGGTGGACCATGCATATTCATCCAGATCTATTATGCTTACCAAGAGGGAAAAAGGCTGGGAGCTAGAGCTTTGATCCGAGACCAATATCGAAAGTTCATAAGAATTATTCTGATCTGAATCAAGTGGGGTTTCGAAATCTGGGGCCTCTTTAAAGCGGATCACTCCTGAGCTGGCGTTCAATTCAAAAAAGCTAGAGTCGGATCCAGAAAGGGTGAAAGTCAGGCTGTCGCCGTCATTATCCGTAGCGTTAAAATCAAAAAGATAAGTGGAGGATTCAGCAATGTTGATCGTTCCCCCGGCAGGTGCATTGTTAAGGGTAGGTGGATTATTGACGGATTGAACTTCAAGAGTGAAGGAATCCGAAACGGACTGACCCCCAGAAGTAGCGTTTATGCTTATTATCGAAGTACCAAATTGATTTGAGAGAAGGGAAAGTACAAGGTCTGAGCCTGAGATTGTTGGGACAGCCAGCGATTCGTCGGAAGAGGTAGCCGTGAAGATAAAGGAATCCAAGGAGTCGGGATCGTTGAAGAATTCTGAAAGATCTATACTCAAATTACCCTGATCTTCATTCATGTATTGATCTGGAATTGCGGAGATCACAGTCGGAGGGTCATCAAGCGAGGCAACCGACACGGATACGGTGGTAGTTGCAGTTGATGTACCATCTGAGACCAAGACTGAAAAGGAATCGGTTCCATACCAGTTGAGGTTAGGTTGGTAGGAGGCTAGGCCGGAATCCGCCGCAATCGATACGGTTCCATTCGTGGAAGATGAGGAAATAGACCAAATTAGATCATCCCCATCAATATCGCTTGCTGAAAAAGTGTACGAGGCAGTTTCGTCTTCATTAGATGATAGCGAGTAAGTACTGCCGGATCCTATTACCGGCGCGGAATTGACTCGATATTCATAAGCTCCAATATCAGGAGCACTACCATATCTCACCTTTCCTAAAATATCGGTGGTTGAATAATCCAATGCAGCAGCATTGGCTTGATCAATTGCAGGAGATGTGGCTTGCAGGGTGTAGTCATCGTCTTCATTGCCCGCAATGCCATCGCTCCCGTCGCTATCATTGAAAAGAGGGTCGGAGTCATTGTTGTCAGATCCAGAAATGGTGCCTAAGGACTTACTGGGATCCAAAATACAATGATTGGCAGAAACCGTGCCTTGGTAATTATAAAGGTCACTACCCTGGCTACCCGCGGAGTTTTGCCATAAGATAGAATTTTCAAAGTCAATGGATTGACCACTAAAGAGAATACTAATTCCACCGTGCTCAATGGCAGTATTTCGAACCAGGGTACAGTTCACAAAACGAGAATGACCTACTAACTTCAATACACCATTCCGATAGCTTGCACTATTATCGGACAATAAGCAGTTAATGAATTTAGTTTGGTTTGCATCACTGGCCAAGAGTCCCACTCCACCTTCTGAAGTGGAGGAAGCATTCGCTTCGTTTCCAATAAATCGGCATTGCAAAAAAGAAATATTATTGGCCCCCATGGATGTGAATGCACCTCCATCGTCCGCATGATTTTTGAGAAATAATGAATTGGAAATTTGGACATTCGAATTTCCCCAAAAATACAGTGCTCCACCATAAGATCCGCTAGGACTGGCATGATTTTCAACGAAAGAGCAGCTATCTATGGACGGGGTAGAAGTCGAATTCATGTAGATGGCACCACCGTACCGTGAAACCGTAGAATTTTTGGTGAAATCACAATCGCTAATGGAGGGCGAAGATCCCTCCAAGGAAAGTGCTCCTCCTCCGTTGTAAGTAGTGTTGGAATTAGAACTGAAGTTAGAATCGGTTAGGGTGCCAGTTGAATTCTTTAAATACAGTCCACCACCACCATAGATAGAGGTATTGTTTTGGTAGTTACCAGAATTTTCATTATAGTTTCCATTTTCAATCGCAACTGCACCCCCCGAAGTTCCGGCAGAATTTTGAAGGTAGCTATTACCTGTAGCAGAAAAATTTCCATCTTTTGTAAAAACCGCACCCCCCGAGTAGGACGATTGATTTGAAGTAAAAGTATTGTTTTTCAGAGTCAATGGTGTTGATTCAAAAAATAAAGCACCTCCATTGGAATTTGCGGAATTACCACTGAATAAGCTAGAAGATATGGTTGCATTACAATCAATAAATTGACCGCCAGCCCCATAATATATGGATTGATTGGTGCTGAACTGGGCATAGGTAATGGTTATGTTAGAATCGGCTGCATCGATCGACCCACCACTAGAAGCCGAATAATTAGAAGTGTAAGTTCCATTGTTGTCGATTAATGTACAGAACTTTAACGCCAAGGCTCCCCCGCCGTTATTGGTAGCGTTTTGATTACCAGAAAAGGTGCAGGAGGTGGCATTTATTTCAGAGTATTCCGCGAAAATTGCACCCCCCTCCAAATCAGCTTGGTTACTATTGAATTGGCAAGAATTCAGAACAAGTATTACATCTTTAGAATAGATAGCACCTGCATATCCCAATCCGTTTCCCAGACCCGACCCTCGATTATTCGAAAAAGTACAATTGGAAAAAGTCGCATTGGTATCCAGAAGATAAGCAGCTCCTCCCTGTTGCCTAGCCCGGTTTACTTGAAAAATACATTCACTTACTGAGAAGTTTACCCCATTGGCATAGAGTCCGCCCCCTTTTCCCCGTGAATCTGAATAGTTTTCACTCGCATTTCCATCCTGGATAATGAACCCTTCAAGGTGGGATCCATTTGATGGAACGACCACATGAAAAGAATTATCTGAGCCATCATTGATATTTCCGATATCCCCAGAGAGAATGGTTTGGTTCGTGGTTGAGTTTCGTTCTGTCCTTGAACTTTCCGAACCAGAAAAGCCTCCATATATCGAAACATTTG